>Ga0222629_1000051_pt1 | contig 45444 bp, 63 predicted proteins | sample AntAcemetagenom1_FD_179847 | JGI IMG/M metagenome (GOLD analysis project Ga0222629, IMG submission 179847) | Saline water microbial communities from Ace Lake, Antarctica - #1 | ecosystem: Environmental > Aquatic > Non-marine Saline and Alkaline > Saline | place: Antarctica: Ace Lake | collected... | reverse complement strand
TACATTGGGTATAAACCAAATAAATACATTTTAGAGAATTTACATAAGTATCATATATTTGCTTTCCCTAGTATCTTTGAAGAGACTTTTTGTATTTCTGCAGTAGAAGCTATGGCAGCGGGTCTGTATACTATTACTACAGATTATGGAGCTTTGTTTGAAACCTGCGCTGAATTCTCTACTTATGTTCCTTATCAAAAAAGTTATGAAAATTTAGCAAAACAATTTGCTTATGCTATTAATGCTATTGCAAATAAATTAAATTCTGATGGAGTGAAACAACATTTACAAAACCAGATCAATTATATGAATCAATATTATAATTGGACTAAACAGGGAAATGCCTGGACCAACTTTTTGAAAGGAGCTATTAATGCAAAATCCAAGTAAACCTATCTGGATGAATAAAAAGACAGAGGTACCTAACGTTAGTACATTACCCTCTATCTTTGTAGCAACTCCAGTTCATAGTGAATGCTCTATTCACTACACACAAGCGTTATTAGCTTTTCAACAAAAATGTATGTCTAATGGTATTTTAGTTTCTTTTACTTTATTAAAATCTTCCTTAGTAACTCAAGGTAGGAATTTATGTGTTAATACTTTTATGGAAGAATCCATAAAACATCCTTACTCTCATATGTTGTTTATTGATTCAGATATTGAATTTTCTTTTGAGACTATTATGAAATTAGTTGCAGCAGATAAAGATATTGTTGCAGCTCCGTATCCTTTAAAAGACCTGGACTGGGAAAAGATAGCCAAACGAATTAAACATAAAAACATTACCGATGGAAACACTATGTCTAAACAAGGTTTTACCTGGCCTCTTAAACTAGAGGGAAAAAATGAGGTAAAGGTAATTGGGGGAGTAGCAGAAGTAACCCATGCTCCTACGGGATGTATGTTAATCAAGAAACAAGTGTTTAAAAAAATGATTAAAGAACTACCTGAATTAAAAATCAATCAACCTACCGTCCTCAATGGTAAGATGGTGGAAAAAGAGTTTATGTATAATTTCTTTGACTGTTACCATGAACCAGAAACCAAGAAGTATTACGGAGAAGATTTTGGCTTCTGCAAACGATGGGCTGAAATAGGTGGTAAATGTCATATTTTAGTTGATGAATATATTACCCACATTGGTGAATACAGGTTTACAGGTCGTTTGATGGATGATCTTGATTTTAAAAAAGATTGACCTAGACAAAAAAACGAAGTAAAGTATATGTTTTCAGGACTTTGCACCTGCCTTATTGTTAACAATTTTAAAGGAATATGATATCTAGATCACAGATGAATAGACAATTTTATAATATGGGCGGAGAAGGAATGCAAGATGAACAATCTATGCAAGATAATCAAGATATGATGCAAGCATCTCCTCAGCAGATGCAAGCTCAACCGCAAGCTAAACCACAAATGGATCCACAACAAGCAATAGTTACTATTGTTAAAATGTTAATGGATGAAGGTATTCCACAAGAAGAAGCAATTAGAATTGCAAAACAAATGATTCAAGCGGTTGCACAAGGGGGTATGCAAGAAGTATCCGATGAGAATAGAGTTCAAGCGAGATTTGGTGGAAGAATGGGTTATGCTTCCGGAGGAATTGGAAGATTAGTAGATAGAGAACAATATGGATTCGGCAGTTTTTTTAAAGGAATAACTAAAGGAATTTCAGGAGCCGTTAAGGGTGTAGCTAATGTTGTTAAAAAAGTTGCGTCAAGTGATTTAGGAAAAATGGCTTTAATGGCTGCAGCTATTTACGCGGGCGGTGGTGGATTTGGATTATCTCCTGGAGGTTTTTCATTAACTGGAGCACCTGCATTTGGATCTGAAGCGGCTACTTCTGGACTTTTAGGAGGAGGTGGACAATTTGGTTTAGGTAATTCTCTTTTAGGAAATAGTCTTACACAAGGAGTTAATCAATTATTACCAGCTTCTTTTGGTTCAGTTGGAAGTGTAGCTAGTAGTTTAATACCAGGTACAGGATCTTTGATAGCGGGTGGAATAGGAGCAATAGGTGGAGCGATGTCTGGTGGACAACCGGAACAAAAACCTGGTGAGTCTATGGAAGAATATACCGCAAGAGTAGAACAATGGAAAACAACTTTAAATGCAAATTTACAAAACACTGCTGGTGCTTCTAGATATCAACTTCCGTCTAGTGCTAATAATCCTTATTACGGGGTGCGAGCGGCTAATGGTGGAAGAATAGGTTATCAAGGAGGTGGAATAGGAAATATAATTTCAGAGGCTACTCAAGAAGGTTTTTTTAGTCAACCACAAATGCCTATGATGGCACAAGGTGGAAGAATGGGTTACGCATATGGAAATTCTGTCCAAGATGGTATCATGGCAGCTCCTCAAATAGCAGATCAAATGGGAATGCCTGTAGGTAATCCTAGACAAAATCAAAGTGGAGTATCTGAACTAGATTATAGAGATCAGGGTGGATTTGTTCCGCCAATTGGTATAAAAGAAAAAGAAGATGATATTCCAGCAATGTTATCTAATAATGAATTCGTGTTTACAGCTGATGCAGTTAAAAATGCAGGTGGAGGAGATCCAAATGTTGGAGCTCAGAAAATGTACGCTATGATGAAACAACTTGAAAATGGAGGAATGGCATAATGGCCGAATTACAACAAACTCAGATACTACCAGCAGATTTTATAAAAGCAGCCGGTGAAACTTATTTAGGGGATCTATCTAGTGCAGTAGGAGGCATTAAAGGTTTAGACATGTCTAAACTATACGGCAATCAATTTGTTGCTGGACAGAGTCAATTACAAGGACAAGCGGAAGGATTAGCTTCAGGACTTGGAGGATATCAACCTTATTTACAAGCGGCGGAACAAAATTTAGGACCTACAGCTTATCAACAATACATGTCCCCTTATCAACAAGATGTGATGGATACCACTTTATCTCAATTTGATCGTCAAGCTCAAATTGGAGCTCAACCCATGGCAGCTAATCAAGTTGCTCAAGGAGCATTTGGTCAAGGAAGAGGACAAGTTCAAGCAGCTGAATACCAATCAAACAGTGATATGAATAGAGCTGCTCTTCAAGCTAATTTATTAAACCAAGGTTATGGTCAAGCTCAAAACATGGCACAAAACCAATTTGCAAATCAAATAAATTTAGGTCAACAAAATCAACAATTATTAGGCCAACAAATGGCAGGTCTTTCTACATTAGGAGCACAACAACAAGCTCAAACTCAAGCAGGATTAACTGCAGATCAACAACTAGCGTATCAACAAGGTTATCAACCTTTACAAGCTGCTAACGCTTATGGTGCGGGTGTTACTGGTTTAATTGCTGGATACCCAGGACGAACTGAAATGCAACAAACTCCATCTCCAACTGCCTTGCAGACTGGATTGGGGGCTGCTTCAACATTAGCTGGAATTTACAAAGCGTTTAATCCTTCTTCAGGAAATGTTTTTAAGATAGGATAGGTACAGGAAAATAATGTCTAAAATTTTAAAAAGACCTATGTTCAGAAAAGGTGGACCTACTAACGAAGGTATTGTTAGTATGGCAGTTCCTAGAGGAAAATATGCAGAAGGGGATTTGGCAAGAAATGCAGAAGAGTACGCTGGAATTGCGCAGAAAATAATGGAACCTAGTCAATCTTCTTACGATCCATCTTCTAAATTTTTAATAGATTTCGGATTGGATGTTATGAGTAGAAGACCTACCGGTGGTGGGGGACTTAAAGGATTTCTTTCTACCGCTTCACAGTCGGCTAAAAAACCAGTTGAGAATTTATACGCAGGATTAGATAAACAAGATGCAGAAAAAAAACAATTAAAATTATTTGGTCTTCAACAAGCTTTTGCTCAGAGATTAGCACAAGATAAAAATACAGGGTATAATCCATATCAAAAAGGAAAAACACCTATTGATGAGATTAATGCCTTAGCTCAAAAATTAAAAAATGAATACAAAGATGAAATTACTTTTTCTCAAGCTAAAAATGTATCTAAATTAAATTATATTAAAGACAGAAAATTAGATAATCTTAGTAAAGAAATAAAACAAGTAGTTGAAAACATAGATCCAGATATTGATTTTCTAAGGACTAAAAATTTTGAAAAAAGTAAAGACGGTTTCTTAGTATCACCACCACCTAGATCAATTAATGGAAAAACTACCTCACCATACAAAGTAGGAAAAACTTATTTTAATCCAAGTGATAATATAATTTATTTATATATAGATAATAATACATTTAAACCGGTAAGCCCGCCTATTACTAGTTTATTCCAATAAGGAGGTCCCATGGCTGACGAAAGAGAAGACCTACCCACCTTCGATGAGTTCGGAGATATAGTTGAAACCATTCAAACGGATCAAGAAGGCACTACTTATAGCCAACCTAGAAAATGGATTGGTCCAAAATTTAGAGGACGTCCCCCAGAAATTAAAGGAGAAGAGTACGCAGATTTAAGAACATTAGATGAAATCATTGCAGCAGGTACTGCAGAAAGAAGTCAGGATATTAATGTACTTACTAGTGTAACAGGAGCACTTTTAAGTGGTTTAGTAAAAATTCCCTATGGATTTGTATCTTTAACTGCAGAGATAGCGGATGCATTGAAAGAAGATAATATTAAATTAAGTGAAGGTTACGCTGCTAAATTAGAAAAAACTTTTAAGGACTCTGTATTAGGTAAGTTAACAGGAGTCGCAGAAGAAGCAGCCAGAGATACTGCTGTAGGTGCACTTACCGAAATGTTTACTCAATTATATGGGGCAGCGAGAATGGGCGCATCCGGTGTAATTAAAGCAGGACTCAAAGCAAAACAAGTTTCCAATGCTTATATTAATGCAGCTAAAGCAGATAAATTAATAACTCCTAATAAAAATATTCTTAAAGCTCAATTAAAAGCAAATCAATGGAATCAGTTAAGCGGAAAACAAAAATTTTCTGCAGTGGCTATTGGCGGTGGTGCCGGAACTGCGATGGTAACCGATATTGAAACTATTGGATCCTGGGGAGATAAATTTGGTGGACCCACTAAATTAGATAGACAAATTAAACCAGGAGCTAAAGATGATGCTATAAGAAAATTAGCCAATCGATTTAGAATAGGGGTGGAGGACACTATGATTAGTGTACCCATTATGTATGGGGTGGGAAAAATAGCACAAGCATTGTCTACTAGAGGGAAAGATATGGCCTTTAGTAATAGCGAAATAGATCAATTAGTGGATAAATATATAGGTGCTCCTTTTAGAGCACGAGGTGGTAAATCATCCGAATTGTACGAAGGATTAAAAAGAGTAGAAGGAAAAATTACATCCAGTCAAGTGACGGCTAAAGACTTAATCGTAGATATTGATAAAACTCTATTTAACATTGCAAAAGAAGCTAAAATTGGAAAAGGAACTCTTGAAATAAAAAGATTAGTAGGAAGGTTAGATGAATTATTAACTTCTGGAGACGACATAGTTAAAAACGGTAAGTTAGTGTTTACATCTTTTCCTGCAAAAAAATTAGATCAATTCACAGAATTTGCAAAAGAAATTGGTTTAAACGGTAATCAAGTCAATTCTTTAGTAGGAGAAATGATGAAAGCTAGAAATCAATTTAATGTTTTTAAAAATACGTTGTTAAATGGCGGAAATATTACTACAGCAAGCAATAAATTTGGCGAAATTATGTCGGAACGTATGAGAAATATTTTTACGTCTGAATATAAAATATTTACAGACGACAGCATTCTTCCTTTTCAAAGGTATAAACCTACGGCAGAAGCAATGGATCAATTAAAAAATATGTTTAAACGGTATGGACTTGAAAACGGAGTCAAATTAGATGATGTTGAATTAACTATTGTGGCTAATAACATAGTTAAAAACGTAAAACTAAATCCATTAACTAAAACTCCTGAATTTATCGTTAGTAGATTAAGTGTTTTAGATGACAAACAGTCTCAATTAGTAAACATAGCAGATAATATTATAGGAGGTAGATTTAAACCTACTGATTTTGTAAAAACAGAAGCAGACTTAAGACAACTACAAAGACTGTTTGGTCAAAAAAGAGATTTAAGAAGTACTATAGTTAATACTATGCAAGACTTAGGAACCTTAACTGCCAAAGATGAATTTTATCAAAGTATGTTAAAGACTAGTGATGACTTGGTTAAGCGAGGGGAACGCGGTATTGCTTATCCTACTAGAATAGAAGCGGAAAAAGCTTTTCCTACTAAAATAGTTATTGAAGATCCAGGTTTAAAAATTCAATCTTCTTTACAAGAAGACGTTTGGGCTAATCCAATAAACGGAAGATTTACTACAACCGAATATGACGACGCATTGAAATTTACAGAAAATTTATTAATGGATAATGTTGCTAAAAACATAGTTTATCAACATTTAATTTTAATTCCAAAAGGATTAACTCAAATATCTAAAACTATTTTAGGACCTTTTGCCCATACTCGTAACTTTTTAACTTCTTCTTTATTTGCTTCAGGTACCGGAAATTTGACAAAGAACCCAATAACTAGCTTAAGGAGTTTCAAAAAAGCATGGAATACAATACAACCTCAATTACTATACAGAAACACTCCTAAAGATCAAAGGTTATACAAATTTTTATTGGATGAAAATGTAGTTAGTTCCAGTATGAACGCTAGTGAAATTGCCGGAATGTTAGATGACATGGGTAAAGGTGGAGATATATTTATGAAATTTTTTGGTTCGTTTGGAAAAGGAATAAAAAAAACCTATAAGATAGCGGCAGATCTATATGTTGCGGAAGATGATTTTTGGAAAGTGTTTAACGTACTACAAGAAAACGACACATACACCAACGCTTATAAAGCTGCATTCAAAAAAGGAACTATAGCTAAAATGCCAACTGAATTAGAACTTCTTAGAATGGCTACTAAAATTGTAAGGGACACGGTGCCTAATTATTCTAGAGTAGGTGATTTTGTTAAAAACATGAGAAAAACTCCTTTTAGTAACTTTGTGTCGTTTCCTGCAGAAGTAACTAGAACTGCCGGAAATATTTATTCTTTGGGACTAAAAGAAAGTGCAGACCCTGTTCTTTCCTATGTAGGTAAAAAAAGATTAATATCTTTTGGAGCAACGGTGGGTGGAATAATTCCTGCAACAAACTATATCTTACGAGGGTTATATGGAGGAACCGAAGAAGTAGAATCTGCTATTAGAACTTTATCGTTAGCACCCTATGCGAAAGGAACTAGTTTGTTTATTACTAGAGACGAGGATGGAACTTGGAAGTACATAGATGCCAGTGGAGCTTTTGTCTATGATACCGTTACTAATCCTATTCAAGCTGTAATTGCTCAAACTGCACAAGATAGAACTTTTAAACCGGGAACGCCTTTAAAGGTAAGTGTATTTGATGGATTAGCTCAAGGATTTAAACGATTTATAGCTCCTTATTTTGAACCATCCATTTGGTATGAAACTATGCTTAGTTTATATGCAAGAAACGGACAGACTTCAGAAGGAAATAATTTATGGAATCCGGAGGCTCCTGATGGAGAAAAATTTTCAAAAGCTTTAAATTATACACTTAAAAATACAGCTCCTCTTTCCTATCAACAAATGGAACGTTTAATTTTATCTTTACAAAACAAGCCAAATATACGTGGTCAAAAATTTAATGTGTATGATGAACTTGCTGGAATGTATGGGCTTAGAGCTATGAAGGTAGAACCTGAAAAAAACATTGAATTTAAAATCTATGAATTTAAAAAAGGAATTAGAAATACAAGAGGATTACTAACTAGTGATACTTTAAAAGGTGGTGAAATTTCTAGCAACGATATTATTCAAAGGTATATCGTAGCTAACGCACAGAGATATAAAGTCATGGATAAAATGGCTAATGAAATTGAAGCCGGTTATACCTTGGATATGTCCGCGGAAAGTATGCGTAAACAGTTTGATGAAAGACAAGAACGTAACGCTTTTAATAAAATTTCACGAGGGTATTTTTATCCATTTGAAATATCTAAACCTATTCAAAAAAAATACAAAGAACAGTACCAAAAATTAGAGGATAATTTTGATAACTTAACATTTGATGAGCCCTACGATGATGCTACCAAAGACGTTGTTAGAGAGTTGAGAAACGCAATGAAAGATATACCTCTAGGAGCAGATTTCTATGATTATATTAATCCTAAAGACTGGATGTTTGACGATAGACAAGGCTCGCTTCCAGGAGCTAGCAGCGAGCAGCAGGTGACTCAGGTGCCACCTTTAGCTCCGCAACCTATGCCGAATCCTCAAATAATTAGCCCTCCGATGCCGCAGATGTCACAATTAAATCAAGGGTTGACGCCGAGTGAGAATGCTTTATTAAGTGAAAGTGAGAAACAAATTAGACTGCAACACAGAGGATTAAGTTAAATGGCAAACGGTAAAACACCAAAAACAACTGGAGAGCACTTAGTGGCTTTATATGGCCATGTTACAGGTTTAAAAAAAGATATTAACGTTATTAAAACAAATCATTTAAAACACATGGGTTGTTCTATTTCTAAAATAGAAAAAAAAGTAGAAAGTACAGAAAGTAAAATAAACAAACTTTTATACATTTTGATAGCTGGATTATTGGCTGCAGTTCTTGCAATTTTTAAATCTACTGGCAACTAACGGAGAACGAGATGGCGGGCGAAGTATTAGTTCATAAACATTTAATTATTCGCGCTGAAGCAGTAAGTCCCCCAATGGATGTTGCATTCCTAACTAATTGGTTAGGAGATTTTATTAAATCTATTAACATGAAAGTTTTAATGGGTCCTTATGTTGTTTATCATGACGTGCCAGGTAATCGTGGAATTACGGGAGCAGCCATTATTGAAACATCTCATATTGTTATGCATGTTTGGGATGAACCATCTCCAGCAATAATGCAATTTGATGTATATTCTTGTGGGGCATTTGATCCTGAGACTATTTGCAAAAAAATTACAAAAGATTTTGAAGTTATTAAAATAGACTATAAATTTTTAGATAGAGAAAATAACTTAACAGATATTGGTGGTGGAACCATTAAACCATTATCAAATTATAATGAAAAAATAAAAGAACAGGCAGAAAAAATATTATTTAATAATAGAAAAGAAGTAGACATCAATACCGATGGATCTGGATACACTATCAAAGAGGGATCTAACAAAGGAAAAACATTGGGTCATATACAAATTCCAACTAAATATCTTTAAAAAGTCTTCCATATCTCAACGTAGACATGCGAGATAGACGCTTGACAATACGGCAGTACCTCCCATATATGGCTAATTACAACTATAATAAATTAATGATACCTTATAATTCTGAAGAATGGATATTTATATCCACTCCTTTAATTCCTCACCCATAACTTGGGTGGCTATATTTACTTTGTCTCGTAATGCTTTAACTATTTTTTCATCTATAGTTTTTTCTGCAATCAAATCAATGTAAGTCATATTTCTAGTTTGACCAATACGATCTATTCTAGCTTCCGATTGTTGTCGTTTTTCTAAGTCATATCCATTAGAATAATAAATCATGGTAGACGCGCCGGTTAAGGTAATTCCATAACCCCCCGTTTGTGGAGTACCTACAACGAAACGAACAGGACTCTCTGGATCTTGAATAGACTTAATTGCTTTTTGTCTGTCGTCCGTAGTCGTATCTCCATAATAAGTAACTACCGTGTTGTCCCCATATTCTTTTTTAATGGCTGATACAATTACTTCAATGTCATAACGGTAGTGGGCCCAAATAACTGCTTTTCCTTCCATTTCTGATAACACATCCATGAGTTCATCTAATCTATTGTTTTTTAATTTTTGAACAGTTCCGTCGTCAGATTTGAAATGCCCACATGTAATTTGATGTAATCGCATAATTTGTGTGATAGCATTTACCGTAGTGGTTAATTTTCCATTGAGTTCAGCAAGAGCAAGTTTTTTCATTTGGTCATAAACTTTTTGTTGTTCATCGGTCAATTGAATGATTCGTTTCATAAATGTTTTTGCTGGCAAATCTAAACAATCATCTTTTAAACATCTAAATGAAAATGGTTTTAATTGATTGGATAGTTCCCCTAAATTTCTATAGCCACTAACAATTTGAATCATTCTTCCGCTAACATTAATTTGTCTCATGATGGCGTATCTAGTTTTAAAACTATAGTAGGACTGTTGATCTAACAACCATGGGTCTAAAAAATAACATTGAGTAAATAAATCTAAAGGGGATTTGGTAACCGGTGATCCAGTTAAAATTCTTTTGTATTTAACATCTTTACCTAAATCAATAATAGTTTTAGTTCTAATAGCCGTAGGATTTTTAATAGTAGTAGATTCATCAACTGCCATCATAGATGCATGGCAAGATAAAAATTTAGCTGCAAATATTTTTCCCTTTTTAGTAGACAATGCTTCCACGTTCATGATCAAAATATGAAGATCGTCGGAAGACTTAAATAATTTATTAAGTTCTTCTTCTTTCTTTTTTCCTGCTCCCGATTCCCATAACACCATTTCTTTTTCTATGTGCTCTGGCATATGATCTGGTATCTGTTCATCATGCCAGGTTTTATAAACACCTTTAGGAGCTACAATAAGAGCTCCATTAATCTTACCTTTATCGTAAAGCATGGCAATATTATCAATAAGAACCTTAGATTTACCAGTCCCCATTTCCATGAAATAGGCAAATACTTTTTTATCCCAAGACATTTCAAGCGCTTTTAATTGATGTGCAAAAGGCTTGCTTTTAAACTTATAATGCATAATAATTTATTCTTTCTATTGAAAAGATATATAGATTAGTGTATGTAAAGTCAAGAAATGAATAATACAGTATACGTCATACAAGATGTCCCTGGTAGTAGGGAAGGTAGGCCAAAAATTAATATTATTGGTGCTTCCCAATTTGGCACGTTGAAAGTTTTATTACCCGAGAATGCACAAATGATTTTGAGTGCAGGACCTTTAATTTTTAAATTACGAAAACTGCTACAAAATTACACACCCCAAGATTACTTATTATTAACAGGAGATCCGGCTATTATTTGTGTTGCCGGCTCTATTGTTTCCGATATTACTAACGGTAAATACAACTTATTGAAGTGGGATAAACAGGAAAGAAGATATTATCCAATTGAAATTGACTTATATCAAAAAGTTAGTTCGGAGGCTTGACAAACGTATTTTAAAGGATTATATATTAGAAAGAATATTAGAAAGGTTATAACATGAACATAAATTTTAGAGACGACAAAATAGATTCGATGAAAGCAGTGGTTGATCCAAAACAACTTACCGATAAAGTTCATCAATTAAAAAATTTAGAAGATGAAATTGAAAACGCAGAAGACGGCGTTAAAAAATTAAAAGAACAAGCAAGAGTTTTAGCGGAGTTTGAAATTCCGGCTATAATGAAAGAAATGAACATTACAAAATTAAAGCTAAAAGATGGTGAGTCTGTAGAGGTAAAACCTTTTTACAGCGCATCTATTCCTGAAGATAGACAACAGGAGGCTTTTGAATGGCTTCGCAATAACGGTCGAGGTGATATTATTAAAAATGATATCACTGTTACCTTTGGTCGTGGCGAAGATAACAAGGCGGCAACTTATGCTGTCCTTGCACGAGGTCAGGGTTTTGAACCAGTCCAGAAAATTGGTGTACATTCCCAGACACTCAAGGCTGTGGTCAGAGAGTATCTCGAATCTGGACAAGAGATGCCCTCTGATCTTTTTAAAACTTACGAAGGTAACCGTACAAAAATAACAAGGAGTTAAATATGAACGAAGTACAAGTAAAAAAAGCGGCACCGATGCCTTCTGCTATATTATTTAGAGAAGACGCCGAGAAAGGTTTTGAGAATATAAGACAAGAAAGTCTTGCCTTACCAATCTTGAAACTTTTACAAAACAGTTCAGGAGAAGCACAAAAACGTAATCAAAATTACGTAGAAAGTGCAGAACCTGGAATGTTATTAAATACAGTTACCAAAAAACTGTATGCAGGTGATGCAGGTATTAATGTAATACCGTGTTACTACAAATTAGAATATCAAGAATGGGCTGACTTTGGTACAGGCTCAGGAAGACCGGAACAAATTTATCCGGATACTTCTGATATTCTAACTAAGACAACTAAAGATGCAGGTAAAGATAGATTACAATCCGGTAATTATATTTTAACAGTGCATCAAAATTACGTACTCATCGTGGGAGATGAGGGGTTGGCTGAAACTGCTTTGATATCTATGAGTTCTTCTCAAGGTAAAATAAGTAGAAAGTGGCAGTCTTTACAAATGTCTCAAGTGCTAAAAGATGAAAATGGTTCTTTTACACCAGCTTCTTACAGTCACTTGTATAACATTTCTACCGTATTAAATACGGGTAAAGGTAATTCTTGGTATGGTTATGCTGTGAAAACAGTAGGACCTGTCGTAGATGTCACTTTATATCAAAGAGCGAAAGACTTTAACGCAAGTTTAAGCAAGTAATTAAGACAATTGGGTGGTAGCAATACCACCCAAAGAAATTTAAGAGGGATATATGTTAGAAAGATTACGTGAAATTTTTAAAGGCTTGGAAACTGCCTACGGTCAAACTAAAAAAACTTCCGAGATTAGACCAAACGGAAAACAAGAAGTAAGATCATTTACTATTAAACAGCCGATAACAAATGAGTTATGGCAATCACATATTGATGGAGTAGAACCCGCTTTAGGAATTGTTCCTATTAACGAGAACAACGAATGTAGGTGGGGAGCGATGGACATTGATGTATATAATTTTGATCATACTGCTTTCATACAAAAAATAAGAAAATTAAATTTACCTTTAATTCTCTGTAGATCTAAATCAGGTGGAGCCCACGTGTTTTGTTTTACTAGTGAGTTTGTACCAGCATCTTTAATGAGAGCCAAGTTGCAAGCAATGGCATCTGTATTAGGATATGCAAAGACGGAAATATTTCCTAAACAAAATAGTGTGAAAGCAGAACGAGGAGATGTGGGTAATTTTTTAAATATGCCTTATCATGGTGGAAATCGTTCCGTTCGTTATGCATTTGATGATGCAGGCAAAGCATTAAAGATGGAAGAATTTTCGGCTTATTATGATAAACATGTTTTAACAAAAAATCAACTAATAGATGTTCAATTTGAAAAGAATCAAACTGAAGAAACTATTTTTCCTGATGGACCACCTTGTTTACAAACCATATTATCTAATGGGGCTATTGTAGAAGGAGAAGATGTAGATCATGCAGGAAGAAATAATGGTTTATTTAATATCGGAGTTTATTTAAGAAAAGTTAATCCAGATACTTGGAAAAATAAAGTTGAAGAATATAACATACCAAGATATATTAATCCTCCCCTAAAAGCTAATGATGTAATCAGTGTTATTAACTCTATTGAAAAAAAAAATTACGATTACAAATGTAACGACAAACCTATCTGTGGATTTTGTCAGGAAAAACTTTGTCATACTAGAAAGTATGGGAAAGAAGGTGCAGCTATGCCAGAGATTACACAAATTAAAAAGCTAGATTCGGATCCACCTTTATTTTTTGTAACTGTAGATGGAGAAACATTAGAAGTAGAGCCTGAGATATTACATGATCCAGAAAAATTTTCTGTTGTTTGTTTAACTCAACTAAATAAACCCTTACTTCCTATTTCTAAACTCTCATGGAGAAAAATGATTTCTAAATTATTAAACGAGATGGATGAACCCTTACCGGCTCCCGATGACATGAGAATAGATATTCAATTAAAAGAAGTATTAGTAGATTTTGTAAGTAGGGCGCCTGGTAAATCTATGTCCGATATTAAAAAATCAAAAGCATTTGTGGAAGATGGTGTTTGTTATTTTAGATGGAAAGACTTCTGGAGATCCTTAATTAGAACTAAGTCTTGGCCAGATAAAACTTATCCAAAAAATAAGACCATGAGATTAGTGCAGAATCTATTTGATGGTAAGCAGGTATTTAAGAAAATAGATGAAAAAACAGAAAGAATTTGGGAAGTAAATAAGATTGAGTTAGACTCAATTAATATAAGAAAGAACAAAGCTAAAGATGCTCCCTTTAAATAGAACTATTATTCCAGGACCTCCGGGAACAGGAAAAACTTATCGTTTGATTAATCACCATCTAGCTAATGAATTGATCACAACAGATCCCAGTAAAATTATTTATATTTCTTTTAGTAATGCAGCAGCTAATGAAGCAAGAAAAAGAATTAAAGAATTATATCCTAGTAAAGATATTGTCGTTAGCACCCTACATTCTTTAGGCACTAGGGAACTAGAAATTAATACTAACACCCAACTGCTACAGGGAAATAACTGGAATGGTTTTAAAAACTATTCTCAGATTTGTAGGGACTTAGAATTTGAAACCGTTACGGGAGATAATGGGGTACCTGAATATAGAAACAATTATATGAAAGTCATTGAATATGCTAAATCTAAAAAAATTACAGAACTAGAAGATGCGGCATTAGAATTAGATATTATTGATTCTATTGATATGGGTTTATGTCAGCAGATTAAACAGGACTTAGACGATTATAAAAGAGATTTTAACATGTATGAATTTTCAGACATGATATCCGAGTTTGTTAAGAAAGATAAATGTCCCTCCCTCGACGCAGTCTTTCTTGACGAAGCACAAGACCTAAGTCCCTTGCAATGGGATATGTTTTTTTACATTGAATCCCGATGTAAGCGTTCCTATATTGCAGGGGATGACGATCAAACAATTTATTCGTTTCAAGGTGCTGATCCTACTATTTTTATTAATCTAAAAGGGACCCTAGATGCACAGGAGCAATCTAGACGAGTCCCTAGAAGCGTGCATCGAGTAGCTATGAGCATCTTATCTAACGTAGAGCAACGAAGAGATAAGGTTTGGATACCAAGAGACGCTGAAGGAGAAGTTATCGAAGATGCTTCTTTAGAACATATTGATTTTAGTAAAGGAAACTGGATGATATTAACCAGAACTAATAATCAAATGAAACCTATTGTGGATCATATGCTGACATTAGGACACAGATTTAATTGTAAATATAATCCTTTACTACCTTTAGAACTTATTGAAGCTATTAATATTTGGGATCGATTAAACAAAGGTGCTAGTGTTTCTGCTAGTGAAGCACAATTAGTATATGAATATTTAACTTATAAAGATGAACAGGTTAAGTTTAGATTCTCTGGTGGCAAGTCTTTAGAGGGATTAGACACGGTTGATTTAGATGAGCTTATGCTTAACCACGGGCTACAAGTGACGGGCAGCTGGGAGCTATTAAACATAGAAGAGGAACAAAAATTATATATTAAAGATTTGTTAGAACGAGGAGAAGATTTAAGCCAACCTTCTAGAATTAAAATATCTACTATTCATGGAGTAAAGGGAGAACAGTGCGATAATGTTATTTTATTTACAGACTTAGAAAAAATTATCTATGACTCGGCTCTCCGAGATAAAGACACAGAACACCGTTTGTTTTTTGTGGGAGTAACGAGAGCCAAAGAAACATTGTACATCATGAATCATGATTACGATTACCAATACAACATAGGAGAAGAAATAATATGAACTGTTGGCATTGCAACGAAGAACTACAAAAGGAGTATAAAACATATGACGACTAAAGAAGATATGGACCGATTGTTTCCAACCTCTAGGCAAGAAGGTGGAAATCATTATTCTAAACATAAAATTCAACCCTATACTTTTATTACTGCGAATGACTTGAGTTTCTTTCAGGGAAATGTTATCAAGTACGTGGTTCGTTATAAAGATAAAAACGGAGTGGAAGATTTAAAAAAAGTAATTCATTATTGTGAATTAGAAATAGAAAGGTTAAAAAATGAGTCTTAGAAATAAAATCGGGTGGAGCCTTACATGAATTTTGCTCTTTTAGTAACCATGTGTGTTATTTATTTTTATTTTTATGTTTGAAGCAGCAACAGAGTGGATATGTCCAGATAGTTTTCCCGATTTAAGTAAAGCAAAATATATTGCGATTGACTTAGAAACTAGAGATCCTGATTTAAAAACAAAAGGATCTGGGGCCATTATTGGTCACGGAGAAATTATTGGTATTGCAGTAGCCGTAGAAGGCTGGTCTGGTTATTATCCTATCGCTCATAGAGAAGGAAACCTAGATAAAACTATTGTATTAGAATGGTTTAAAGAGGTGTGCGCAACCGATGCCGCTAAAATATTTCACAATGCTATGTATGATGTGTGCTGGATTCGAGCAGCGGGGATCCACATCAATGGCCATATTGTAGATACTATGGTGATGTCATCTTTGATTGATGAGAATCGTTTCTCTTATACTTTAAATAGTATTGGCTATGAATATCTAAGAGAAGTTAAAGATGAACGAGGTTTAAAAGAAGCAGCCGAAGCAGCTGGAGTAGACGCAAAATCAGAAATGTATAAACTTCCGGCTATGTATGTAGGAAGCTATGCAGAAAAAGATGCGGAACTAACCTTAGAATTGTTTAAAGTATTATCTAGAGAAATTAACAAACAAAATTTAACAGAAATATTTGATTTAGAAACTCAACTTTTTCCTTGTTTGATTGATATGAAATTTAAAGGCGTGAGAGTAGATGTTGAAAGCGCTCACAAATTGAAAGAAAAACTATCAACACAAGAAAAAATATTGTTAAGAGAGGTACAACAAGGAACAGGAATAGACACTCAAATATGGGCAGCAAAATCCATTGCCAAAGTTTTTCAAAAACTAAATTTACCTTATGAGTTAACAGAGAAAACACAGGCTCCTTCTTTCACTAAAAATTTTCTTCAAGAACATAAACATCCTTTAGTACAGAAGATAGCAAAAGCTAGGGAGTTAAACAAGGCTCACACTACTTTTATTGATACTATTTTAAAACACTCTCATAAAGGACGTATTCATGCGGATATTAACCCTATTCGATCTGATCAAGGGGGAACCGTTACCGGTAGATTTAGTTATTCTAATCCTAACTTACAACAAATTCCAGCGCGTAATAAAGAATTAGGTCCTATGATTAGAGGTTTGTTTTTACCAGAAGAAAATCATACTTGGGGTTGTTTTGATTATTCACAGCAAGAACCTAGATTGGTTGTTCACTATGCGGCTTCTACAGAACCTATTTGTTTTAATGAATCTGTTATTAAGATGGTAGAAAAATTTAAAAACAATGAGGTAGACTTTCATCAAACGGTTGCTGACATGGCGGGCATCTCTAGATCCCAAGCGAAGACTATTAACTTAGGATTATTTTATGGTATGGGGAAAGCAAAATTACAAGCTGAACTTGGTTTGAGTACGAAACAAGAAGCGGAAAATTTATTTAATCAGTATCATGAGAATGTACCTTTTGTTAAAGAACTAATGAATAGAACTTCAGCGGATGTACAAATTTCTGGATCTCTTGGAACTTTATTAGGTAGACGATGTAGATTTAATAAATGGGAACCAAAAACATTTGGTATGCATACACCAATGACTCTTGAAGAGGCAGAACGAACCTATGGTCGGGGAAGAATTAAAAGAGCTATGACTTACAAAGCATTAAATAAATTAATTCAAGGTTCCGCAGCGGACATGACCAAGAAAGCGATGCTAGATTTATATAATGAAGGAATTATACCACATATCCAGATACATGATGAACTAGATATCTCTGTTAAATCTCCAGAACAGGCTAAAAAAATAATTGAAATCATGGAAAATGCTGTTACATTAGCAGTACCAAATAAAGTAGATTATGAATCAGGTAAAACCTGGGGTGATATCTATGGATAAATTATGGCATATCTTAATTCAAATATACCACCACTGTATTGTTCCGTTAGGAAAGAGTATCTTTATGATCTTAAAAATCATCATGGAGAAAGTGAGGAGTGTGTGGTCTTCGGGTTTGCATCAATCTCCGGCAAAGCCATCTTGTTTCATGCCTTATTACCAAACGGTGCGGTATACTATCGCCTGCCTATCTCGGCGTTTTTCCAAAAACGTTTTTCTAGATCCGAAGTGCCCGATATGTCAGTTGACTCGTTACAATTGTGGAACTGTTTTAGTTACTATCCTGCTGTTACTACTTTTGATTTTTTAAGTGGCCAACGTGGAAAATTTATGAGTAAAGATAAAAAATTATATCACGGAGAATATTTATTTACTATTGATTGGGCCCATCCAGATTCCAATATTTTGGATACAGAACATTCTGAAATTCCTCACGAACATAAGTGTGCACACATTTTGGCTCTCGATAACGGTAATTATGCAGCTCAGCCTAATAATCGTATTCTGTGGAACATTCCTAGTTTTACTACTAGTGACGCTAAACCGGACTACAAGGTCCAAACTACGACTTGGAACGTAGAGAACAAAGACTGGAAAACAGATGACACTAATGATATGTTTTATGATATAAAAAAATAATGAAACTTTCAGCAAATTTTCAATTAAGTGAGTTAGTTAAATCCCAAGTGGCTGAGCGAAAAGGGATATCTAACAACCCTTCACCTGCCCACATAGATAATTTAAAGGCACTTTGTGTCAATGTATTGCAACCCATTCGGTCACAATTTGATTCTCCGGTATTAATTTCCTCTGGATATCGTTCAGGTGAATTAAATATTGCCATTGGCAGCTCTATTAAATCACAACACATTGAAGGTAAAGCAGCAGATATCGAAGTGGCTGGAACCGACAACAAAGAATTAGCGGAGTGGATCAGGGATAATTTAGAATTTGATCAACTCATTCTCGAGTTTTATCGAGATGGTGAGCCCGAAAGTGGCTGGATTCATGTGTCTTGGAATTCTGGCGAGAACCGAAATCAAGTCTTGCGAGCAGCGAGAGACGAGGAAGGGAAGACCACTTACAAACCATGGTAAAAAAGAGACCTAGAAGAATGACGGAAGGGTTCAATTTAGGCCATGTTAGAGCGGTCTATGGGATATGTCCAGAGTGTGAACAAAATTCAGTATTAGTTTCTGTAGTAGAAGATTATTATAAGTGTACTATTTGTGGAGAAGATACTAGACAGTATGTTAATGGATCTATTAAATATTTACGAATAACCGAAAATGATAAATCATGGCTAAAAAATCAAAAATAGCAACTGCACATATTTTAACGAATAAAAGAAAACGTCCGGGTCGTCATTCTAAAACTCATAAAAAGAGAAAGATATCAGAACGTGGTCAAGGCCATCCGAGTTAAACATCGCAAACAAAAAATATGAATATTATAAAAATAATTAAGATTAAATACTCTTCCTTCTTATGGGTAGGTTTCAATAAAAAAATGAACGACACAATAGATGATTTTAATTCTTTTAAGTATACGGGTATGTAATGTTTGAATATAATGAAAGACCTAAGCCCAGCAATCCAAACCCTAAGCACCTGGTTTGGATTTATCTTCTAAACAAGTAGAATAAATACCAGTGACGGCGATATTATTTTGTATTGCAATATTCGCCATTGATTTCCTTTTCTTTATAGAAGCGTTATTACATTCTTTTTCTGTGTTATAGTAAACAGGAGGGTTTTCTACCATAGGTATACATGCTTCTTGGCCAATAGGGCCAATATGACACAGCATAACTATCATAATAAAAGTTTCCATAGTCTTGACTTTAATATAGTAAAGTCCTATATATAATAATATAAAATAATATAAAACTAAAGAAAGGTACAACAAATGACGGACACGCGCAAGTACAGTAATGTAACCGTAGACAATAAAACCTACGCGACCATTACCCAACTTCAAACGAAGTTAATGCCGGAAGTGACATTAAGTCGCAGCCAAGTAATAAAAACAATAGTCAACGAGAAAGCAAAAAAACTAAATGGAAAACTTAGTAAATAAAAATCAAATAGAGTTACAGGACCATAAATTAACAGCAGAAGAAAAATTGTGGAGAGCGGTTATGGCCACTGCAGTTTATGATGCGTTACATGCTCCTAATGTCACAAAAAAAGGTAAGTACAAAGTATTTACTGAACTTACGGATATACAAGAAGCACGTAATTGGTTTCAAACCAAAGAAGGATCTTTTGAAACAGTGTGTGAAGCGTTGAATATGGATGCGGATCGGGTTCATAAAATAATGGGTGGTAAAATTAGACAACAACAATTTCAAGAAAGGTTGGAACGACTATGAGCGGATCCGTTATTTGCCACAAATGTAATGGCAATGGATATTTAGGAAACACTAAAGATGAAAGTAAACAACAGGATTGTATTACCTGCAAAAATTCTGGTGAGATACCTCTCACGTATGAAATGATTTGGAGCACTTTACAATTCGTAACCAGGAAACAATAATGATTATATTTGGAGAGCCTATCACTAAAGAAAACATACAAAATCTATTGTATAAACATAAAACGGTTATTATTACCCATTCGATTGCATTTTTTTTAGGAATGTGGTTAGCATGGTAGTAGGATATTATTGGGATGGAAAGGATCATTATGTTATTTATCAAGATGAGTATGGCCATACGAAAAGGGTATTGGAATCAAGTAAGTAAATTAGGATGTTATTTGTCAAACCTTAGTTGGAGAAAAATATACCGTGTCTACAAACCCAGTCGCAAAGCACTTAAATAAATTTAATAAACCTAAGCGCATTGAAGACAAACGATATAAGAAAGAATTAAAACGTATGATGAAAGAAGCTAAAGAAATGCAGGAGGCTTACAGAAAACAATATGAACGATAAATTATGACCCTTAGAAAGAAATTTATTAATTCAAGTTTAATTAATAAAACTTGTAAAACATGTAAAAAAACTTATCCAAGAGATGACCAACATTTTTATACTACCCCAACTTCAAGGGTAGGTATTTATAATTACAGTGCTAAATGCATCACCTGTTATTGTGAGTATAATAATAAATATAAAAATAAAAATAAAACTAAGAAGGCAGAAGCAGACTTAATATATTTAAAAAGTGAAAGAGGTTTTTTTAAACAAATGTGGGGCAACATTATAAAATCAGCGCATGGAAATGACTTTACAAATTATGAGGAATTTTTTAAGTGTTGGATAGAACAACAAAAAGTATATGGAACCAAATGCCCTTTTTACGGCTTTGAAATGACTAGAATAAGAGGACTAAGTTTAGGAAAGTCTAATAAAAAAACAACCAGTACTAATATATCTAAAGACAGAATTATTTCTTCTGGGCCCTATAGTAAAAAAAATATTATGTTTATCAGTTGGAAGGCTAATAGTGAAAAACGTAATATATCACCAAAAACGGCTAAACGTTTTTTGGAAATTGTAAAAGAAAGGTACGGTACCGATGAAATGGAATAACAAAGGAGATAAAAATGATACAAAATAAACTAACCATAAAGGCTTTTTACCAAGGGAAAGAGGTAAAAATAATACCCTTAAAAAATATAGGTTACTTTTTTGATGGGTTAGATACATTGGGTAGAAAATGGAAAGTAAAACCTTTTACTTATTTATTAGATTTTAAAAACAAAATTAATACCGCATCCTTAAGTATTCTTATTGGTTTACTTTATAGAAGAACAATTGGTAATGTTTTTAGGTTTAATAAAAAACGTTTTAAAAATGAAATGTTGCTTAAAAATAAAAAACCAAAGGTGTTTTTATTAGAAACAGATTATTTAACTATACCTGAAAATATTTATAATGAGGCGTTGGAGAAATTAAAAAAAATAGGACTGATAAAAACTGATCCAGTTTATGATTATATGGTATTAAATGATGAACATTCTGATTATTGTGGAAAATTAGCTAATTATCTTTTCAATACTGAATATGCTAGAAATTCTATTAAACGTAATACACATTATTTTGGATCTTCTAATGGTTATAACCATTCAATAGCTCTTAAAGAGAGAAAATTAATTAATATAGATAAGGATAAATTACATTAATGAAATGGAATAAACTATATGAGTACCCGAAGTCCATGCGGTCTTTGATTAATGATGCTAGACACTATGACATTGGAGAAGAGAAGCTACCTTCGGTTACTACCATCTTGAGTGCTACACAAAGCGACGAGAAGCGAGCGTCCTTGGAGAAGTGGAAGAATAAATTAAAAAACAGTTTTATTACATTAGAAAATGGAGTTGTAATAAATGAAGCAGAACATATTAAAAATAGTGCAGGAAATAGGGGTACGGCTATGCATACGTATTTAGAGCATCATATCGAGGGAAAAGGCCTCTTAGATCTAACAGATTTAGGCGTACAGGCTAAGAGAATGGCAGAAACGATCATTAGCCAAGGATTTGGTGATTTGGAGGAGATATGGGGCTCTGAATGCACTTTGTACTATCCAGGATTGTATGCAGGGGCCACTGATTTATGTGGTGTTTATATGGGAAGAGAATCTATTATTGATTTTAAGCAATCTAATAAGCCTAAACGAGCAGAATGGATTGAAGATTATAAGTTGCAAATGGTTGCATATGCTATGGCCCACAACGCGGTCTATGATACGGAGATAGATCAAGGGGTTATCCTGATGTGTACTCCACCGGCTACGAAACCGGGAGACGCAGATTTATTCTTTCAAAGGTTTATTATTAATGGTAAAGAATTTAGGGAGCATAAATGGAAATGGTTAGAGAGAGTAGATCAGTATTATGAGATGAAAGCAGCTACCTCTGATGCGACACTATGACCAGTATTAATCCCTAATCAATAGTTTAGGATATTAGATATAAATAAATAGAAAGGAATAACATGGACTACAGGGTTAAAATAAACATAAGAAACAATCGTCTTTTACGGGCGATGGAGGAAAAAGGATATCGTTCTTCCAGACAATTTTGTATGGGAACGGGATTAAATTACTCATGGTTAATATCACTTATTAGTGGTAAGATAAAACCATTAAGAGATAATGGAACATTATCTCCACACACTATTGATTTATTGAGTCAATTAGATTTAAACCTAGAAGATGCTTTTACAGAAAGACAATTACAGGGTTTTAAAAAACATTCATTTCAAATGGACATGAGTGAATCCCAAATGGCTTCTATTTCTTCTTTACCTACAAAAAATGCAGAACTATTTCTCATGGAAAAAGATGTTAGTAGGGTATTGTCCAGTATTATGGCTGAGACACTAAATCCTAGAGAAGAAATGATTATCAGAGGATTTTATTTTGAAAACAAAAATACAGAAGACTTAGCTAAGGAATTTAGTATTACTAGGTCTAGGGTGGATCAAATCATTAAAAAAGGTTTATTTAAAATTTCTACCCATTATAAAAAGTTGGATCAATCTGGAATTAAAGAAGTATTTCCTCAAGTAGGTAATACACCTATTTTGGAAAGGAAAGGTAACTCGTATAATTCAAGAAATGTAATAAGGAAAATAAAGGTAGAAAAAGAATTAAGGGGGGAACAAAAATGAAGGTATTACAATCAGAGGTTGCAAGATTAGACACTCTAGCAGCAAGCTACTGGGGTCTAGCAGCGAGCGGCAAGCAGCGAGGGTATAATGAGTGGTTAAATGAGGTAAAAAAAGTGGCTAAAAATATAGAGTTATGTGAAAGTAGTAAACAAAAAGCCGATAAGTATAGGATAAAATAGGAGTCACAAAACACAATGTCAAATAAACCTTTAAATTCAATAACTTATATGATGACTTGTGTCGTTGTGACAAAGTGTAACCGAATAAGACATTGGTTTATAAGACTTATTACAAGTTTACACAAAGACACAAAATCTGAGAACTTTTTCACGTTTAATAATATTAAATACTTGTGGTAAGTACTATATAGTAAAGTTTGATCTATGGTAAAATCTAAAAAATCTAAATATAAATCGTTGAAAATAAACAACAAACTGTATTATTTCTTTAAAATAGTATGGGTGGACATCGTTGGCGACACCGGCCATGCTGATTCTATTGAGTTTATGAAGTTGGCCCCAGCTGAAATGATAAGCTATGGATATATTTTTAGTAAGGATAAACAATGTATTAGAACATTTGCGTCTTATGATAGCAAAGAAGAATCATTTAGTGATAGAAATGTGTACCCAGTTGGGTGTATAAAGCTACTTCAAAAAATAAACATCTAACCAGGAGACAACATGGCTAAGAAAAAATCAGAAACAATAGAAGATATTTTAGATAGAATATTGGAAGACATTGAGATGATTAGAGATAAGTGCGTTTGCAACGGAGACGAAAGCTACGAACCGGATGAAGACGATGATTATTCTGATGATGAAGACGAAGACTAAATATCGGACTCTGCTGAAACTTGATCGTCCTCGTGTAGAATTGGCGTTACTAACTTTGGTAGCTTTAATTCTTTTTGGTCTTTTTGTTTCTTAACTTTAACTTTTAATTCATCTACCTCAACCCCCTCAAGGATCGGTGAGTATTCATTGATGATTTGTTTTAATCTGGATTCTAATTGTTCGGATGACAAGTCTTCTAATTTACCGGTCCTGATGATTTTTTGTTCGACATAAAGCCCGGCCGCCTTACCACGCGCAACTTCCGCGTTAACCGCAGCACTCCAGGCTTTCTTTCCTCTGGCTTCATCACGGAGTTTAGCCAGTTCCGATATATGTTTTTCAAAAGTGACATCATATTTTTTTTGATATTCCTCTCGTAGTTGACCAATGTACTGAACTACCAATGGATATCTTTTTGGATTCTGTAATTCAGAAGCTCTTACTACAGCAGAATCTTTTTCATATCCAGCAGTAACTGCACACTCTGTTGCAGTTGTTCTACCTTCGTTAGTTACTAGTTCGTATGCAAATTTCATTTGCATTTCCGTTAATTTCTTTGCTAAACCCATAACTTGACTTTTAAAGTAATTCATCGTATATGTCAATGCAGCTGAGATTGGCTTACGAAAGATGAACCTTGTTAAGTTAATCCAGATACTGAGTCTCAGCCTTATAAAGAAATTATGAAAACAAAAGAATTAAGAATGGTCATGGATAAGTTTCTAAAATCAGAAGCGGCATCTAATGCTCGTGTTCAAGTATGTCTTCCTAATGGAGAATTTTATGACATTACAGGAATGCAATTATTAGAAAATAAGTTGATTGGAGTTAGAGAAACTCATCGTTTGGCGATCACCATTAACCCGGAATCTTGGCGTATGGGTAAGGTTTTGAAAAAGCTCTAGTTACTTTGAAACCCGAGGCAAAATTCTGGCAAGAATGGAAGAAATTTACACCTAATATTTTATGGACAAGGATAGAGAATTCAAGCTCTTTAGGAACACCAGACCTATTGGGATACAACAAAAATAATGTATTTTTTACTGTTGAACTAAAAGTAACAGCAAGTAATGTGGTACGCCTATCTCCGCACCAAATGAGCTTCCATATCAGGCACCCTCACAAATCTTTTATCTTAATAAAGCCGCTCGCCCCTCGACACTCGAAACTTGGTGAAGCGAAACTTGGTGACGCGAAGCTTGGTGACGCGAAGCTTGGTGACGCGAAGCTTGACGTGAGACTATATACCGGCAACCAGGTCCTGGAGCTTGCTGCTTGCGGCTTGAAGCTTGCAGCTTGCTGCTTGTCGCTTGAAGCTTGCCGCTTGCACCTTGAGAATCTGGGAGCTTGAAGCTTGCTGCTTGAGCCTTGAAGAGCTTGTTGCTTGTTGCTTGCGGCTTGTTGCTTGTTGCTTGTTGCTTGTTGCTTGTGGCTTGGCGCCCGGCACCAGTTGTAATGACTCAACTGGTGATGTAAATCTTGAATAGGGCAAGAGTCCGGGCAAATTTGTGCAGCTCACGGGAACTAATGAATCCCGTAAGCCACGTTTTTAACAGAAGAATCCCAGCACATCCGACAGTCTAAACACTTACCACCCTGCTTAGGAGCGGGACACGTGGCCCCGGAGGTAACGACTGTAGATGTGTTTTTCCAATTGCCAGAAGCTTTCTGGTCAATCATGGGAATGGAAAATCGTATTGTTAAATTATCTGGTTTTCTGTCCTGGTACTTTTGAGTCCAGGCCTCTCGCGTTGGTAACCAGTGCTTCATATCAGGTGTTAATCTGGCTACTTTAAAAATTTTGGCAAGATGTTTCAAGTCTTGAACGTCTCCAGAATCGTGCCACCTGAAAACGGTTGCTTTCTGGTGTAATAAATGAAAAGTCATAGCTTGAACCCATAGCGGATGGCGTATGGCTGCCAGTCTCGTATACTGAGCTGACTGTACAACGGGAAATACATAACAACCTTTTAATGCGTAGCAGCTCGAACAAGTACTACCTGGAATTTTTGCGAGCTTGGACCCGGTTTTGCATTCTTTAGCTGGCAGCCCGTAGGCCTTGCCTGGCATCTTCGACGGGTTACTAAGTGAGCCCGTAATAGTAAGCGCTTCTGTTTTATTCATATTATTTCTTTCTGTTATTATATATCCTATATAATCATTTATTATTTATTGTCAAGCTTGCTGCTTGAAGCTTGCTGCTTGTTGCTTGTTGCTTGCTGCTTGAAGCTTGAAGCTTGCGGCTTGCAGCTCTGACACCCAGCTCCCGGAAAAATTTATCGCAGCTCTTCACGTAGCTGGCCGGAAGATCCGCGCGGTTCCAGGTGAACCACGGGATCAAATCATTGTGTTTAATTCTCTTCATGCTCCCCCCATTGGTTTGATATGTTGTAAATCATCATATAAAGAACACCATTCGTAAAATGATTTTTCTTGTGCATCATGGTCGTTGTAACCCCATTGAGTATCAAAGTGTTCATCATCACTCCGTAAATTATTAAATTCTTGTCTTGCTTGGTCTTCTGTCATTTAATTTCCTTTCTGTTATTGTTTTCTGTTTGGTCCCAAATTTCTATAAATCTTTTCAACCAATTTGTTTGAATTATAGTTAGGTCAGGCGTTCCTAGTAATACCTCGTCAGCACTAAATTGCTTTAGTTTATTTTTATCAATCCATTTAATATAAATTTCTGATAATTTACTTAAGGGTGTCATTTTGTCCATCAGCATAAATTCTCGTTTGCATAATCAGCTAACAATTCGCTAGCCATTTCTGTATCTTTAGTTTTTAAATATTTATAGAATAACTTTTTAAAAGTTTTATCTTCTAATAAGTCTTCAAATAAACAAGATGTCTCACTCTCTACTAATGACGCTATGATATTTCTTTTGTCCATTGTTATATCTTTCTGTTGTTTAATTTATCTTAAACTATTTATACTAAAATTATATTGCCAAATTGTCGCAGGCGCTTGCAGCTTGTAGCTTGGATCTTCCTCTTCCTCTAATATATAATCAATTTCTTCTAGAGATAAATTAGATTCCAGCAATTCATTTAAAGTCATTTTTTTAGTCATTAATTTAAACTCTCGTTTTTAAATCCAGCATTTACTATTCTTTCTGAATAGGCTCTGAATACAGTTTCATTCCAGCCTTTAATTCCTGGAATTTTTTCCTCCATACGCTCTCTAATTATTTTCCAATCTTCATCTTTCATAGTAGATAGTAGACTGATGTATTGTTCTTTTGTAAGCATATTTACCTTTCTGTTATTTAATTTATCTTAAACTATTTATACTAAAATTATATTGCCAAAGTGTCGCAGCTTGCGGCTTGCTGCTTGAAGCTCTCTTTTATTTTAGGATCCATTTTTTTTTATTTTTTATCATTCCATACTCTCAACGCTATTAATCCAAATAGCATTGCTATAAAAAATAATTCATATATCAATTGTTCCGTCATAATATCCCTTCTGTTATGAACCAGGTGAGACCGATTCCAGCTCATATTATACCTGGCATTTTTTAATGCAATGCGCATTGTGTCGCAGGTAGAAATAGGGTGCGACACTTTGGCTATATTATTATCCTTGTAATTTGATAAACTAATTCAAATAACAGAAAGGTCTAAAATGACAAAAATGAGAATGAATACCGAACTAAGAAATAAGTTGTTCGGTAAAATGAAAGATGTTTTTGAGAATGAAATTACTCAAGAACGAGTGGCGTACATAGACGCAAAGAAAAAAGTAGATACTCAATATGTGAAAGCGTTTAATATTGCTAGAAACATAGTTGAGAGAGCATACCCAAATGAAGATGTTGCAATTCTACAATCGTTCAAAAAAAGATATGGCGAAGCAGTAGATGTCGTTGCAAAAGATAAATGTTTTTATTTTGCACACAGCGAGGGCGTTGATGAGGGTGGCGGTAAAGTAGAAACCAAATCCCATTTTGATTTCGGTTTATTTGGAAACCTGAATGGAGCAGAGTATAGTAGTGATGATGGAAAAAAGTTTGCCTTTGCTTACATGAGAGATGAATTAAAAAATCTTAATTGTAATCCTGACATACTTGCACAGCAAGAGGGCAAAGATAATAACCCTCATAAAACTAAACATGAGAACGAAAACTGTAACGCATTAGGTAATGGGCAGACTTATAATAGCGACAGCAATTCAGGTATCTCTAAGAACTTTAATAGTTCTTATGAACTTGATGTCATTGGTACTAGCTACTGTCGTTCTCGAGCAATCGCTTGTACTAGAAATGAGTACGAACAATTAGATGAGTGGCGTATATCAAAAGCAAATCTAGTATCATGTCATCAAACATGGGTAGATAGTATCACGCAACAATCCGACCAATTAAAAATTGGATTGAAAGCATATAGATACTTGAGTGAGGGAATTGAATTAGCTACCGAGTTGGGTATTGAACTTGAGGAAGCTGATTTATTGAGAACTAACTCAACAGGGTTATCTATCTATAATCCAAGTAACTTAGCTAACATGATTAAAGGCATGAAGAATAAAAGCAAGTCAAGAGAAGCTAAGATACTAGAAAGAAAACAATACGAAACAGTACTAAACTAACTATTGACAATGGGGGATAATATATTATTATCCCCTATATAAACTTTAACAGAAAGAAAGAAAATGACACCAATACAAGAGGGAACTAAAGGGGCAATAACTTACTTCGCAAAGAAACATGGTAAATTTATAACTCGTAGTTTTTTGTGGACTAACTTATGTAGAGTTATGGAAAACTATATTACCTATTATGATACAGACATGAATGGATATAGAACTGCAACCAGACCAGTTAAGATGTCTGCCAAACTATTAGATGAAAGGGGGGAATAATTATGCGATATATAATTAGAACTTTGTTTTTATTTTGGTTGTTTATTATATCTGTTGTATTTAGTTTATCAGGTAAGTTACCTCAGGACTTAGGTATTATATTAATGTCCGGATTATTTCTTGCTTTCGCAGTTTCATTCATTGAAACTATGACAAAGGATAAACTATGAAACTATGTCAAGGACCTTTGTGCCATACTTATGTAACAACAGACAGGAAACGAGGACCAAAAGGAAACAAGACAAATCAAACTAGAAGAAGAACTGGCTTCAATTATCTAGGCGGCAATGCATGCAATATGACTTGCGAACGAGATTGGTTTAGTAAGTTTGGAGAACAGGCTGTCAATTACTTCGGTAGAGTAGAACAGCCACAAGCAATGACTGCGGATAATGCATGGGGAAACATACACCACATGTATGATGAAAGTTATATACAAATAGAAAACAGGTTCGAACAGCACAATAGATTAACTAACGAAAGGAGAGAAGTAACAGCGAGAGGCGAGATAGTATAAGTAACAGTTGACAGGCTATCCTATACAATGTAGGATAGCCATAACAGAAAGAGGAAACATGACACAAATAATTAAGTACAACGATAAGGAATACAAGTTGCCATTCGCGGTAGGATTACCTGAAGACCCTACGACTACTGAAACTATAGAGAATAGATTTGGTGGGGGATCGTGTGTATTGCCAGCGTTTGCAGTTGCTGTGTATGATATGATTATGGGGGCGGAAGTAGTTCAGGACTGGGATACTCATAGACAAGGATTGGATTGGTTCTCGAAGAACTTTACTAAAGAATACATGGTACTACTAGACTAGTAGTACCTCGCTTCAAGCTACTCGATGCGAGTAGCTCGGGGCTTGTTACATTGATAGAGGTACCAAGCCTAAGTCAAAATAGTCTCAACACATTAATATTAATATACTAATCAATAAAAGGGATCCTAAATTTTCCCCTTTAGTCCTTGATTTACACTTAAATACAGGATAAATTCATTATGGGTTCCAAAAAATATTATAAAAAATTTTTTAGAAAAAATTATTAGAATGATAGACTTAGAGAAGATTAATAGATTACCCCCTGATGTCAGGAAAGAGTTCATGAAGACTCTGGTTCAATATGATGAAAAAAAGAAAGTAGACAAAATCCAGAATGATTTTATGTCTTTTGTTAAACACGTCTGGCCAGAATTTATAGAAGGAGCACATCACGCTAAGATAGCAGATAAGTTTAATAAATTAGCTAATGGAGAAATTAAACGATTAATTATTAATATGCCACCAAGACATACAAAATCGGAATTTGCATCATTCTTGCTTCCCGCCTGGATGATTGGTAGAAAACCAAAATTAAAAATAATCCAGTCCACCCATACTACTGAGCTTGCAGTTAGATTTGGTCGCAAGGCAAAGAACTTAATGGACACTCAGGAATACAAAGAAGTATTTGAAACTAGATTAAAAGAAGATTCACAGGCAGCAGGTAAATGGGAAACCCAACAAGGAGGTGAGTACTATGCCGCCGGTGTTGGATCCGCTATTACCGGTAGGGGTGCAGACCTACTAATTATTGATGATCCTCACTCGGAGCAAGATGCTCTAAACATTGATTCTATGGAACGAGCTTATGAGTGGTATACTTCAGGACCACGTCAGCGTCTTCAACCGGGAGGAGCTATTGTATTAGTTATGACCAGATGGAACACTAAAGACCTAACTGGAATGTTATTGAAAGCATCTAACGATGTAAAATCTGACAAGTGGGACATCATTGAGTTCCCGGCTATTTTACCAAGCGGTAAAGCCGTATGGCCAGAGTACTGGAAGCTAGAAGAATTAGAAGGAGTGAAGGCTTCTCTATCGGTGCAAAAATGGAATGCACAGTGGATGCAAAATCCTACCTCAGAAGAAGGAGCTTTAATCAAAAGAGAATGGTGGCAAAATTGGGATAAAGATTATATCCCAGCATTAGAACATGTCATACAAAGTTATGATACTGCCTTCATGAAAAAAGAAACAGCCGATTATTCTGCTATCACTACTTGGGGAGTATTTCATTTAAATCAGGATTCCGGCCCCCAATTAATATTATTGGATGCACTTAAAGAACGATTAGAGTTTCCAGAACTACGAAGAGTCGCCTATGAACAGTATAAATACTGGGATCCAGATACTGTTTTAATTGAAGCCAAGGCTTCTGGACTGCCTCTAACCTATGAATTACGTAAAATGGGTATACCTGTTATAAACTTTACACCATCTAGAGGAAATGATAAGCATACTCGTGTAAACTCAGTTGCCCCACTTTTTGAAAGTGGAAGCATATGGGCACCCACCGATCAACAGTTCGCTCAAGAGGTGATTGAGGAGTGTGCAGCTTTTCCTTATGGGGATCATGACGATTTAGTCGACTCCATGACTCAGGCTGTTATGCGATTTAGACAAGGTGGTTTTATTGATCATCCCGAAGATTATAAGGATGAAAAATTAATCCATAGGAAAAAAGAGTATTATTAATTATGGGAAAATTTAAAAGATTATTTGAAGCATTAGAACGAATCTACGGAAAAGGATTTATATCTAAGTTGTTTGGCAAACAATCTAATGTGATTACCCTTCCCAGCAAAGACGCAAAAAGATTTTTAACTAAAGAGCTAAATATGGCAGAGGCATCGGAAGGCGCTATCAACTTTGGCAAACAAGATTTAGAAAAAATAGTTTCTGATACAAAAAGATTGAGCCAGTTAAATGACCAAGAACTTTTAATCATTACCAATAACGCGGAACGACTAGCTCAAAGAGTTAGTCCTAAAGCAGCACCTACTGCAGAAGTTATTGATTTAGGAACTAGAGAAAAAGTTTCTCCAGAAGGAGTTATGTCTCTCACAGAAAAAATTGGACAAAAGAATGCACCAGGTACTTTAATGGGTAACATTGAATCTCGCATCAAGAAGCTCGAAACGAGCGGCCAGGATCTATCTAAGATGAAAGGACAATCTTTAGATGAAGTAGTAGGAGATTTTGCAGATGGTCAACAAGGAATGGCACAAGCTCAAAAAGAAGGTTTAGTTAAAGCAACCGCTAGCGACATTATGATTGCAGATATGAAATCGGGTAAGTTCCCAGCAACCAAAGAAATGCAACAAGAAATTTTAGAAGGAAGCCCAAAAACTTTAGACTACTTTAGACAATTTTATGGAGAAGATGCATTAGAAGTATTAGATAGTTTAAAACCAGATTTTTCAAAAATAAAATCTTCTAGAGAAGCAGCAGACTTTGCTAAAAAACAGTTTAACTTTGATCCTAAGATGGATAGACCCCCAGGATCCACGAATGTAGACGATGCTATTAAAGTAGAAAAAGAATTTGGAATTGGAACCCTTAAAGATGACATAGAAGATCCAGAAGGATTTGCGGGGGGTGGAAGAGTAGGAATGGCATCAGGTGGTGTTACTGCATTGAAATCTTTAATTAGGTTTTTAGGAAAAGATAGCGGTAAAAAAGGTTCTCAGATGTTGAAAGAAATTAATCCCAAACAATTTGGATATAGATTTGATATGTTAGATCCAGAAATAAAAAAAGAAATAAATAAAAATAGATTAGAATACCTAGAAAACTTATCTAATGTAGTTAAAGCCGATAAAAGATTATTAAAAGGAATTGAAGACTTACCTGAAAAATGGAAAGACCTTACGTACAAACAATTTAATGAAGGTGGTAACAAAGGCAGATTAGATGTTTATAATAAAATAGACATAGATGATGCTATTGGGGACATTGAACAAATGAAAAAAAACTTAGAATTTAAAGATATTCCTGGAAAAGAAATTCAAAGAAAAATGAACGCTGATGGTGGATCCCAAGGACTGGACTATTTAATGGGAATCGAGCGACGAGGGTATGCTGAAGGCTCTATGGACATTCTTCCTGACTCTGCCAACAATCCTTTTTATTCTGGATGGGAACCTTCTAATACTTCAACAACTTCGACACCTAATACAGTTGATCAATTAAACAACGCTATTCTATATTCCAATTTTGTAAATCAAATAGACGCTAGATCTAATGACACTAATGCTACTACTAATTCTACATCGAACACTATGAATGCTCCTTTTACTAGTTCCTATTCTATGACTCCGATGGATGCCCTGTTAGGAATGATAAGTCCTGTTACTGGAATTGCAACAATGGCAGCAAAAAATTACGGCTATCCAAGTCTTGGCTATGCACTTGGAGCTATGACTGGGTTGGGACCCGGTGGAGCAGGGGGTGGTTATGGAGCATCTAATACTTCAGGTGCAGTAGATACCGGAGATTTAGGATCAGAAGCAGCTAATGATGCAGCAACTGCAGCGGCGGCGGCATCTGTAGGAGCAGCTTCTTCTGGAAGCGAGGGTTCTGAAGGAGGCACTGATAGCGCAGGAGATGGTGGAGATGGTTATGCAATGGGTGGAAGAGTTAACTATGCGTATGGTTCAGGAAAACTTTTAAAACTATTAAAAAAAGGAAAAAAAACTTTACAAAAAAAATCGACAGACAACATGACGATAGACCTATCCGATGCTATGGATGATAGTCGAATCATGAAAGAAATGGGATTACAAGGCGGCAAATCTGGAGACTATGATAAGTTTTTAGAAATGAAACTGTCCGGAGAACTAGGGCCACAAAAACAAATGAAAACCATTAAAATGGAACTGTTTAATAAATACTCTAATTTTTTAGATGAAGCTACTATGGATCTTGTTCAATCCAGTGATGATCCACAAAAAGTAGCGGAGGTATATGCAAACGTTAGAGAAGCATCTATTTTGAAAGATCGAGGACTTGGCACGGAAGAAATTGTAAACACTATTGTAAATACTCCTAGAACAAAACAGGCGTATGGAACTAAACCACAGGGCTTAAATTATTTAATGGGTTACTAACATGGAAATTAGTAAATACAATAAGGCAATGCAATTCCTGCTTAAGCCTAAATACCTCACTAAAGATTTTATTATCCAGGCCGCTAGCGACGAGCCGCTAGAAGCTTTTGATGATACTATAGTAGAAGATTCTTTAATAAAAGAGGTTATGCCTTATCAGTCTCCCGAGATGCAAAATGTAATGCCTTCTTTTAAAAGTATGGAAGATCCTAGAAATAGACAGATTGAATTAGCAACCGGTGGAGTCGTGCAGCGAGAACAATATGCAGAGGGGAAAGGTTTTTTTTCTGATTTAATAAAAGAAAATATTTCTCCTGAATATAGAATGTATGCAAAAAGTATTTTACCTGGAGGTAAACAAGGGAATGTAGATGAATCTTATTTTACAGAGGATTTTAAAAAAGACTTAAGACAACAATCCTTAACTAAATTTAACGAAACGGGAAAATTAAAAGGCTCGGTGGGAGAGTTGGATACCCATTTTAGATCGGGTGCAAAAAAATATGGGCAAGGGGAACGATATGATATTAATAAAATAATAGGACTTCCTTCTTCCTATGCAACATTAGGCTCGTATAATTATGAAGTAAACCCCGACAATTTAGATGTTAAAATAAAAGATAAATATGATTGGAATCCCGCCTATGGAAAAAACCAAGAAGGAAAAACAGGCTGGGTAGGAAATAAAAAAGGAAAGGATGTTTCTACGTCCATGATAAAGAATTATTTAATAGAAGCTGTTAAAACAGGAGAAATGGATTTAGGAGATGCTTTAGAATTAATTGGAAATTATTTAGGACCTAAAGCAAGTAAGGGGGAAGGAATAAATGTAGACATAGATATACCTACTCGAGATATTGTTAATCAAGGAGAAACCTTTGCAACCGGTGGAAGAGTCGGTCTAGAAAAAGGTTCTAAACCTCCTAAAGATAATTTTACTATTCCTATAAATCCTATGATGGAGGAAGGAATACAGGATCCTAGTAAAAGAGGATTTTTAAAAGGAGCAGGTGCAGTTGGAATAGGTGCAGTTGCCTTTGGAACAGGTCTTTTGAAATTAGTAAAAAAAGGATCTAAAAAATTAAAAGATATTGAGATTGATCTTTCTAAGTTAAAGGGAGATTGGGAACCTGATTATGACGGAGGATATATTGGTGGGTATATGCAATCGTTTGGTTTAAAAGCAACCACTAAAAAAGGAGAAGAATTGTTAGCTAAACTAGCTAAAGAGAAAAAAATAGATGTATCCAATAAAGGTGATTACACTGGATATACAAACAATATAGATGATGCCTCTATAGATGCTTTAGAAGAAATTAAAAATAAAACAGATTATAGTCTCTCGTTTGAAGGAAAAAAATTTAAAAATAAAGAAGAAGCAAGTGATTTTTTACGAGGAGAAAATAGCCCCTGGACACAAGAGAATCCTTATCAATCCAATGCAAATACTTTTTTAACGGAAGAGGCAGAACATGTAACGGATCTTCTTGCTCCTAAACCAATAAAACAAAAAATTACAGAAACTATAAATGATAGAATAAGAAAAATTGAAAGAGAGAGTAAAGCAACCGGCGGAAGAGTTGGTCTAGAATCTGGAAAAGAAAATAAAAAATTAATTACAGAATTTCTTAATTCAACAGAACAACAAATTTTTTCTAATTTTGGAAAAAAAATATCCTCAGGATTTGATCCAACCGATGTATTACAGGGACTTCCAGAAAAAGAATATCAAATTATGAAAGGAGCAATGAGTAAAGTAGGAAACCTTGTTAAGATGGGAGTACGAGCAGCTCCAGAATTATTAGTAGGCACAGGCCCCATAGGAGCAGGAATTACTGCAGCATTGACCGTTCCTTTTATGATTGCTGATTTAACAGAAGGAAAAAGATTTTCAGAGGCATTACAAAATCAAGCAAGTGAACTTACCTTTGGACTTATCCCAGAAGCAGATAAACGTATTATAGAAGAAATAGGTGGACCAGAAGCTGGAATTGGTTTTGAGATACAACAAAACATAGATAAGTTAAAAAGTTTACGAGAAGATTTAAGAGAATCAGAAAGTAAACCCCAAGAAAATATGATGGATCCAGAAGCAGATTTTGCACAATCTACTTATTTAGATAATACAAGAAAAGAATTACAAAATACCATTGGATTATTAATACCTTATCTAAATCAACGAGGAGAATTGGTTGCTCCTGAATACAACGCTTATTTAAGAGCTAGTAATAAATCAGAACAAGAAAGAGCTTATCGAAAAGGGATAGGTGATTTACAAACATTTAATGGTGGATTTGATGAAATGTCTATTCCTGAAGAAGGACCTTTTCAACAAGACATTAACAAGTTGTTAAAAAAACAAGAACAATTAGAAAAAAGTTATTATAAAAAATCTTATCCAAGCGTTATGCAAGGAACGGTTGGAGAACCTGTTGATGATATAATTAATAGAAATTACGTTTACGCAATAGGTGGTAGAGCGAGATTAGAAGAGAACCCTCATGAATTTATTGAGAACAAGTATGGACCTGGCCCAGATTACAAAGACCTTAAGGAATATTACAATGATTAAACCAAAAAGACTTACCTTAACGATACCCCCTAAATCAGGGCCTAACCCACAGGGCTTGAATATTAACTATAATACTGTTAAGACAGTAAAATCGGAGAAAATAAATGGCAGAAATAGACAAGTCGTTACCAAACGAAGTTAGACCACGAACACCTGAAGAAGAACTACAAGGAGAAGAATCACTAGAAGTGATGACTCCCGGTGGAGTAGAAGTTTCAGAAACAGGAGTAGTTGAAAACGAAGACGGTAGTGTAGATATTAATTTTGATCCTTCTGCTATGGGAGAAGAAGCATCTGAACATGGTTCAAATTTAGCTGATTACATGGAAGACCAATCTCTAGGACAATTGGGATCCGAACTATATTCTAATTACGAAGACTATAATAATTCTAGAAAAGATTGGGCGCAAGCTTATCGAGAAGGATTAGATTTATTAGGATTCAAATACGAAATGAGAAGTGAACCTTTTCAAGGTTCTAGTGGAGCAACTCATCCTGTACTAGCAGAAGCAGTTACACAATTTCAAGCATTAGCTTATAAAGAATTATTACCCGCAGATGGACCGGTACGAACACAAACGTTAGGACTTCCTTCGGAAGAAAAAACAAATCAAGCAACTCGTGTCAAAGATTTTATGAACTATCAATTGATGGATCAGATGCAAGAATACGAACCAGAATTTGATACTATGTTATTTCATTTACCTCTGGCCGGATCTGCTTTTAAAAAAGTATATTACGATGAGATTCAAGGAAGAGCTGTTTCTAAATTTGTACCCGCAGAAGATTTGGTAGTACCTTATTCTGCAAACTCTTTAGATGAAGCAGAAGCAATTATACATGTTATTAAAATTTCTGCTAATGAATTAAGAAAACAACAGGTGGGTGGTTTCTATAGAGATGTAGAATTAGAAGCAGGTAGCAGCAATGAATCCGATCTAAAGAAAAAAGAACGTGAATTAGAAGGAGTAACTAAGTCAGGATATAATGATGATGTTTTTACTTTATTAGAATGTCATGTTAATTTAGATTTAGAGGGTTTCGAAGATGTGGGAACAGACGGAGAACCTACCGGTATTAAACTTCCCTACATTGTAACTGTAGAAGAAAACTCTAGAGAAATTCTATCGGTTAAAAGAAATTACGAAGAAAACAATCCAAAGAAAAACAAGATACAATATTTTGTCCACTTTAAATTTTTACCAGGTTTAGGTTTCTATGGGTTTGGTTTAATTCACATGATTGGTGGATTATCTCGAACTGCTACTTCTGCTTTAAGGCAGTTACTAGATGCCGGTACCTTGTCTAATTTACCAGCTGGATTTAAACAACGAGGAATAAGAATTAGAGACGATGCACAAGCTATTCAACCAGGAGAATTTAGAGATGTAGATGCGCCAGGTGGAAACATAAAAGATGCTTTTATGATGCTTCCATTTAAAGAGCCTTCGCAAACTTTATTGCAGTTAATGGGGGTCGTTGTAACAGCAGGTCAACGCTTTGCTTCAATAGCGGACATGCAAGTAGGTGATGGGAATCAACAAGCGGCAGTGGGAACGACCGTAGCGCTGTTGGAAAGAGGAAGTAGAACTATGTCTGCAATCCATAAAAGATTGTATGCAGCTCTAAAACAAGAATTTAAATTGTTGGCTAGAGTGTTCAAATTGTATCTACCTCCTGAATATCCTTATGACGTAGCCGGTGGAGAACGAGTTATCAAACAAACAGACTTTGATGACAGAATAGATATTCTTCCCGTTGCTGATCCAAACATATTTTCACAGACACAAAGAATTTCTATTGCACAAACAGAATTGCAATTAGCTATGTCCAATCCACAAATTCATAATCAATATGCAGTATATAGAAATATGTACGAAGCTCTTGGAGTTAAAGATATTGATCAGATACTAGTTCGACCCCAGCCCCCACAACCAAAGGACCCAGCATTAGAGCAGATTGATGCTCTTGCTGGGAAACCATTCCAGGCATTTCCAGGACAAGACCATCGCGCGCACATGACTGCGCACATGAACTTTATGGCAACTAATTTAGCTAGGAATGCACCGCCGGTTATGGCAGCTTTAGAGAAAAATATATTTGAACACATTTCTTTGATGTCTCAGGAACAAGTAGAAATAGAATTTAAAGATGAGATGCAACAATTACAGCAAATGCAACAGCAGATGAAACAAATGGCACAACAAAATCCACAAATTCAACAACAGATGCAGATTCAAACAAGAATGATGTCCGAAAAGATTGAATCTAGAAAAGCAGTGCTTATTGCAGAGATGATGGAAGAATTTATGAACGAAGAGAAGAAAATTACCTCTCAATTTGACAACGATCCTCTTACAGCTTTGAAATCAAGAGAGTTAGACCTTCAAGCTCAAGACAATGAGCGTAAAAAACGTCAGGATGAGCAAAGAAACGACTTGGATCGTATGAAAACTATGATGAATCAAAGTACGGACCAACAAAAACTGAATCAGAATGAAAAACTATCTAGATTAAGGGCGGATACTTCTATAGAAAAAACAATTCTGTCTGCAGAACTAAAAAACAAGTACCAAAACTAACAAAAAAGAGGTATAACCATGACTATGACAACTAAAAAAACTAAAAAAACATCTGTAGTTTCTAATAAAGGTGGAAAAACAATTGAGATGACAAAACCAAATGAATCTCAAAAAGTTACCGTTAAAGGAACAGGAAAAGCTAGAAAACAGACTGCTACTTGGTATTAGTACATGCTTCCCGCATTAAGTATTATAGCTCCTTTAGCAAAAATGCTGTTTTCTACAGTAGATAAAGCTATCCCTGATAAAGACCTAGCAGAAAAATTAAAAGCTCAGCTTAATACTCAACTATTATTATCATCAACTGAAGAGTTAAAAGCAGCAGCTTCAATCGTAGAAGCAGAGGCAAAATCTAACTGGTTTGTAGCTAGTTGGAGACCTTTGCTTATGTACGTATTAATATTTATATTGGTCTGGAATTATGTTCTAGGACCTGTTATAGTATTATTTACAGGAACTATAATAACGTTCGAATTACCAGGAGATGTGTGGACACTTCTCAATGTTGGCCTCGGTGGTTATGTAGTAGGGCGTAGTGGAGAATCCATTGCGAGAACTTTAGCAAATAAGGATAAATAATTATGACTAAATATGGAATTGCAAAAAAAGGTTTTGGAAAAGCACTACGAAAAAATTATGTCGTAGGCGGATCCGTAGTTAAAGCGGTTAAAGGATTAGTTAAAAAATCAGGCTCTAATGTAAAGTTAGAAAAAGAATTTTATGCCAACAAAAAAATAGTAGATGAAGGTAAACTTTCTGCATTAGGTAAAAAGGGAGATAAACTAAGAGCAGAGACAGATGCAGTCCTTGAAAAAAATAAAGGTACAAAATTTTCTGATTTAAAGAAATCAGAAAGAGCAGAAGAAATAGAAGCTATTAATAAATTAAATAAAGCTATAGGACCAACTACTAAAGACGAAATTAAAGGAGATATTTCTACTAGATTTGCTACCTTTAGAGGAAAAAAAGTACCTGGTAAAAATTTTATGGAACGAGCTGAGAACGTCAACAAAATGTTAACAAAGGATAAATAATGACTAAAATAAAAAGAAAACATCTAGTAGAAGGAAGTAAACCCGATGTAAGCAAAGAAATAAAACAACCCAATATAGAAAAATTTAAAAAAGAAAATGATACCAAAGCTAGTTATACAATGAAAAAAAGCGATGGGTCTATAGAACATAAGGTAATGGAAAAAATAGGCAAAGAGGCTAGAAGTTCTTTAGCAAAAAAAATATTAAAAGGACAAGATCATGGTAAAGCAGAAATTGAGATGATGAAAGAAATAAAAGAAAAATATGGTTTTAAAAAGGGTGGACTGGTGCAATCAGGTAAACCTAAGCTAGCGAGAAAAGGATGGAAATAATGACTAAACTTTTAAACATAGTAAAATCTTTTTTTTGTAAAATATTTTCTATAAAACAATGTAAGTGTAAAAAATAATGATTAAAAAATTAAATAAAATTTCTAAACAATTAAAAAAATCTGTAACGATGCATAAAAAGCAAGCAACTTTTTTGGAAAAGCATGCAAAGAGTATGAAGAAAACAAACAATAAAGGAAAAAAATAATGGCTAAACCAGGACTATACGCAAACATTAACACTAAAAGAAAAAGAATAGAAGCAGGCTCAAAAGAAAAAATGAGAAAAGTTGGATCTAAAGGAGCTCCTACTGCTAAACAATTTAAACAAGCTGCAAAAACGGCTAAAAAAAACTAAATTATATTAATGGGTGCTAAACACAGTGGCTAGAACAGCAGCTTGGACTAGAAAAGAAGGTAAAGCATCTTCAGGTGGTTTAAATAAAAAAGGAATTGCTTCTTATAGAGCAGCTAATCCTGGTTCCAAATTAAAAACTGCGGTGACTACCAAGCCTTCTAAATTAAAAAAAGGTTCTAAATCTGCAAATAGACGTAAGTCTTTTTGTGCTAGAATGAGTGGTATGAAGTCAAAACTCACCTCTGCAAAGACGGCAAGAGACCCGGATAGCAGAATTAATAAGTCTCTAAGAAAGTGGAACTGCTAAATGAAGCAACAACCAGACGACATTATCGTCATACAAAAAATACAAAAAGTACTCAATACCAGCTATCAAAACATTGGAGATGTAATGATCTCAGGAGGTGTTGACAATATGGACAAATACAAGTACTTATTAGGACAGGCGCATGCCTACCAATATATAATTCAGGAAATCTCTAACCTGCTAGATAATAAGGAGCACAATAACTATGACGACGGAAACGTTATCAACCTCGGAAAAGGAAGTACCAAAGACTAAGTTTGCTTTGGAAGAAAAGTACGAAAAAGAAAATAAAGCTATAGCAGAAAAAGTAAATAAAGAAGCTGACGCTCAAGATAAGATAAAAGAAAAATCCACTTCAAAATTACCCACCCCTACCGGTTGGAGAATGTTAGTTTTGCCTTTTAAAGCAACTTCTAAAACTAAAGGTGGACTTTATTTATCTGAACAATCTATAGAACGATCACAAGTTGCGTCTACTTGTGGATTAATTTTAGCTATGGGACCTCATTGTTATGACAAGGGAAAATTTCCCGAAGGACCATGGTGTAAAAAAGGAGATTGGGTTATTTTTGCAAGATATGCAGGAAGCCGAATCTTAATAGACGGCGGGGAAGTACGTTTGCTTAATGACGATGAAGTCTTAGCAACGGTGGAAGATCCCGAAGATATCTTTCATTCATTTTAACAACAACATAGGAGAATACTATGCCAGACAAAGAAGAACATATGGTGGATATAGATACTTCGTCACCTGATCAAGAAGTTGAGATCACGTCCGAAGATACATCTACAGAAGAAACAGAAATACCTGTTTCGGAAGACACTAGCGCCTCGACTCTCGATGCGAGCGACGAGAAGCTAGAAGTTAAGACAGAAGAAAAAGAAGAAAAAGAAGAAGTTAAGACAGAAGAAAAGAAAGACGAATTAGAAGTTTATTCAAAAGATGTGCAAAGACGAATCGCGAAACTCACTAAAAAATGGAGAGAAGCAGAACGTCAAAAAGACGAAGCTATTAATTATGCAAGAGTTCAAAAGGACACTGCAGATAAATTAGGAAGAAAATATTCTTCGTTAGAAACAAACAGCTTAAAGGATAGAGAAGCTAAATTAGCTGCTGCGATAGAAGGTGCTAAAGCAAGACTTGCACGCGCTAGAGAAGCAGATGATATTAGTTTAGAGGTAGATATCCAAAGAGAGATTTCTCGTTTAGGTTATGAAGAAGGTAGATTATTAGAACAAAAATCAGCTAGGGAAGAATTATCCGAAGGAACTACTATTCCTACGATGGATAATGTTAATATTCCTAGACAGCCTGTATCTAATACTTCTGGACCAGATCCTAAAGCGGAACATTGGGGATCAAAAAATCGTTGGTTTGGGACAGATAAGCCCATGACTTACACGGCTTTTGATCTACATGAGACCTTAACAAATGAGGAAGGTTATGATCCATCTTCGGATGAATATTACTCTGAGCTCGATAAGAGAATAAGAGTTGCATTTCCTACCAAATTTGCTAATACTACAAGTACGGAATCGACCAAGCCGACACAAGTAGTAGCCTCAGCAAGGCGAAGTGTTAAAACCGGTCGCAAAAAAACTGTGACGCTCACATCCTCACAGGTAGCAATTGCTAGAAAATTAGGTGTGCCACTAGAAGAATATGCGAAACAATTAAACATCACGGAAGGAGTATAGGCATATGGAACAAGATAAAAAAACGACAACTTCACGTGCGAGTCAAACTAGAGATAAAACATCTCGACCAAAGGTTTGGTCTCCACCATCAGCTTTAGATGCACCCCCTGCGCCAACAGGATTCAAACATCGTTGGATTAGAGCAGAGTCAATGGGTTTTCAGGATACGAAAAACGTAGCCGGTCGATTACGATCTGGTTATGAATTAGTTCGTTCTGATGAATATCCAGACTTTGATTTTCCAGCAGTTGAAGACGGCAAATACAAGGGAGTGATCGGAGTAGGCGGCCTATTGCTGGCTAGGATACCGGAAGAGCTCGCGCAACAGTACACTGATTATTATGCTAAACAAGGCAAAGATCAGGATGATGCAGTGAATAACGATCTCATGAAGGAACAGCATTCAGCTATGCCGATCAATAGTGATCGACAGAGTCGTGTAACCTTCGGTGGTTCAAAGAAAAGTTAATTTTTTAACAATTCAAGACCAACGAATTAAATAAACTTAACCCGTAATTGGTTCATAAGAACTAATTACAAAGGAGAAAAACAATATGGCAAACAAAGACAGTGCTTTCGGATTGAGAGCAATTGGAAAAGTTGGTCAGAATAGTGATAACCAAGGTTTAAGTGAGTATAGTATTGCAGCAAGTGCAACAGCTATCTACCAAGGAGATCCAGTTAAAGGAATTAACACTGGAACTGTTGGTGTGGCTGCAGCAGGAGATGTATTACTAGGATCACTTAATGGTATCTTCTATACTGATTCATCTACCGATAAACCCACATGGGCAAATCACTTAGCCGCTGCTAATGCAGCTGCTGATATCGTAGGATTCGTTTCTGACGATCCTTACGAAAGATTTGAAGTACAATCAAACAATGCAGGTGCATCTGCTCAAACAGATGTATTCAACGATGCGGACATCGTCTACTTAGCGGGTGCTTCACCTAACTTTTTGTCTAAAGTAGAATTAGATGACTCTTCTTTAAGTGCAACTGATGGTCAATTAAAGATCATAGGTGTTTCTAAAGATCCGACAAACAATGAAATTGGCGCAGCTAATGTTAATTGGGTTGTCACAATCAATGAACACTTGTTAAAACAAGTAACGGGAGTATAATCATATGGCTATATCACGATCACAACTAGTTAAAGAACTAGAGCCAGGTTTGAACGCCCTGTTCGGCTTGGAGTACAAACAATACGAAAACCAACATGCGGAAATCTACGCAACTGAAACTTCAGACAGAGCGTTTGAAGAAGAAGTTATGTTATCAGGTTTCGCTAATGCGCAAGTTAAACCGGAAGGTTCAGCAGTTACTTTTGACAATGCTCAAGAGACTTATTCTGCTAGATACACTATGGAAACTATCGCTTTGGCATTTTCAATCACAGAAGAAGCGATTGAAGATAACTTGTATGACAGACTTGCGTCTAGATACACTAAAGCGTTGGCTAGAAGTATGGCAAACACTAAACAAGTTAAAGCTGTTAATCCTTTGATTAATGGACTACCAAGTGGTTCATATAATTCAGGAGACGGTGTAACTTTGTTTAACACTGCACATCCAACTATTGCTGGTGTTGTTTCTAACACATTAGCAACTGCAGCGGATCTTAACGAAACTTCATTGGAGCAGTCTTTAATTGATATTGCTGCAATGACAGACGAAAGAGGTCTTAAAATTGCGGCTAAAGGAGTAAAAATGATTATTCCTTCTGAGCTTCAATTTACTGCTGAAAGACTTATGAAGTCTGCAAACAGAGTTGGAACAGCTGACAATGATATTAACGCAATCCGATCTATGGGAATGGTTCCTAAAGGTTATGTAGTGAATAACTACCTAACAGATCCAAATGCGTTTTACATCACTACAGATGTGCCAAACGGAATGAAATACTTTGTGAGATCACCAATCAATACTAAAATGGAAGGTGATTTCCAAACTGGTAACGTTCAATATAGAGCGAGAGAGAGATACACTTTTGGAGTTTCTGACTTCAGAGGTATTTTTGCTTCACCAGGTGCTTAATAAGTAGTTCTTATTAAACATTTTTTATTTGAGATGGCCCCTTTACGGGGCCGTTTCTTTTTGATAGAAAGGACGAACCATGATGAAGAAATTTCGAGTACAGATAAAAGCCTACCAACATAAAGCAGATTTTGATATTGAAGCCTTAGATACGGCGATAGGTATTGAACATGCTATCCTTGACAAAATAGGAAAAAAAGATATATCTTTCGTTGAAGACAGACATTTACAAAAAAATGTTCGTTATATAACCTACGAGGAGATTGTTAATGGAATACAATCACATCAAGAATCTTTACCACAAGAAAAGATCGCTTGAATTAAAGTGGGAGCAGGATCATGTTAAAGAAGGTATTTATACCTTAAACATGGTTAGGATTGACGAAGAAATTCGCAATACTATCAGCCATATTAAACA
>Ga0222629_1000049_pt1 | contig 46571 bp, 54 predicted proteins | sample AntAcemetagenom1_FD_179847 | JGI IMG/M metagenome (GOLD analysis project Ga0222629, IMG submission 179847) | Saline water microbial communities from Ace Lake, Antarctica - #1 | ecosystem: Environmental > Aquatic > Non-marine Saline and Alkaline > Saline | place: Antarctica: Ace Lake | collected... | reverse complement strand
CAATTTAAGATTAGTATTTCAATTTAAGATTAGTATTTCAATTTAAGATTAGTATTTCAATTTAAGATTAGTATTTCAATTTAAGATTAGTATTTCAATTTAAGATTAGTATTTCAATTTAAGATTAGTATTTCAATTTAAGATTATGATAACAAAAAACATTATTATTTTTTTGGTTTGTTATCATATATCGTCACAATATTTTTTATTATTTATTTTACTAATTATGCTCACAATATTTTTATTATTATTTTTTTGGTTTGTTATCATATATCGTCACAATATTTTTTATTATTTATTTTACTAATTATGCTCACAATATTTTTATTATTATTTTTTTGGTTTGTTATCATATATCGTATCAATAATTGACTATTCTATTGAGCGTTTTAAATATCGTATTGTTTTTATACATATTATAATTAACACGCATACTGGATGATAACTAATATATATATACATGGATTTACAAGAATTCTCACGTCAATTAAACATACTTGTGGAACGATTAACGTATGTTTCTACGCACCATAATGAAGAAGTGTATTTGAATCCAAATGAGTTTCTTGTTGATTTAACTAGAATCCCCTATGAACAGATTTTAAAACCAGATAAACAATATGAACATTGTGCCATTATACGCGATTCTATTCAAGACCATATACATTCAAGACCATATACATTCAAGACAAAACTCGGCGTTTTAAATGTAAAATCTCATAACTTATTAAAATATGCTTCCAACATCCAACTTGGATAAATAGGTAATCCGGTTTTTATTTGTAGGACATTCGTCGCATTAAAAGGAATTCCATATATTTTACCGTTTGGTGCTAAAACGCCACCAATATATTTATCTTGATCACTACTTAATCCAGTTATAGTAGTTGTATCTACTGTATCATTATCTGGGTCTATAATCAAGACATTATCCGCATTATAAGGAATTCCATATATTTTACCGTCTGGTGCTAAAACGCCACCAAAATATTTATTTATACCACTTAATCCAGTTATAGTAGACGTCGTATTAGTAATTGGGTCTATAATCAAGACATTCGTCTCACTATTAGGAATACAATATATTTTACCGTTTGGTGCTAAAACGCCACCAACATATTTATTTATATCAGTTGAACCAGCGAAACCAGTTATAGTAGTTGTATCTGCTGTCGGTAACGGCAACGCATCTGGGTCTATAATCAAGACATTATCAGCAATATTAGGAATTCCATATATTTTACCGTTTGGTGCTAAAACGCCACCAGCATATTTAAATGTACCACTTAATCCAGTTATAGTAGACGTCGTATTAGTAATTGGGTCTATAATCAAGACATTATCCGCACTATAAGGAATTCCATATATTTTACCGTTTGGTGCTAAAACGCCACCATAATATCCACCAGTTACATTTATAGTAGACGTCATATTACTATCTGGGTCTATAATCAAGACATTCGACGCATTATAAGGAATTCCATATATTTTACCGTTTCGTGCTAAAACGCCACCAATATATTTATTTACAACAGTTGAACCAGCGAAACCAGTTATAGTAGTTGTATCTGCTGAACCACTATCTGGGTCTATAATCAAGACATTCGACGCATTATAAGGAATTCCATATATTTTACCGTTTGGTGCTAAAACGCCACCCTGATATTTAAGTGTACCAGTTAATCCAGTTATAGTAGTTGTATCTGCTGTATTTGTAGGAAACCCTTGAAACTGATGTAAAGATAAGGTATCTCCTCCTGTTGGTCCTGTAGCGCCTGTAGCGCCTGTTGGTCCTGTAGCACCTGTGTGACCAGTAGCGCCTGTGTGACCTGTAGCACCGGTTGGTCCTGTAGCACCGGTTGGTCCTGTAGCACCTGTAGCACAACATAGATAATTTTTAAATTTAAGAGTACTTATGTAATCACTACTATTCTTAACATTGTTCACTTTAAATGGACGAACTCTCATTATATAGTCATAATATTTATATTGTTGCCGTAGAAGTATTTTTTAAGACAAAAACAAGTAATTTGAAAGGATTAATAGGAAGATAAAAATTGACTTACACAGAACGATTTCGTCTTGATTTTCTTAATATTGGGCGTTTTAAATATCGTACTGTTTTTTTATTTTTTCCACCAACTTTTACGTCATCTATCCCAAGTTGCTGAGAGGCAAACACTATGGTAAGAAGTTTGCCGTCGACGTTGTACCCTTCTTTCTCATGTTCTTTATCAAGGAATGGATCGGCACCTTCAACGTCTCCGCTTAGTTGCTCTTGTTCTAATAAAATGAAATCCGACACGCGCACATAGGTGATATCTGTTTCATATATACCTACTTCAGTCATTATGAACTTATTTGTACTGTCTTGTTTTTTATATTCATAAAGAATTAATGGGTCACTTAATATTTTAATTAATTCTTGTAAAAGAAGAAGAATCTTTTCTTTTGAATCCTCCTTTAAAATAGATATCCCTTCCTCAATATCACATATAGATAATAATAATAGTTTAGCGATAAGAAAAAATGTATAATTCCCCTCAAGGTATTCGATCACAAACGCATGCGTAGTTTCAATCCTTGAAGTCAAGATTAATGATATAAGTACGTTTAATGTACTGATTAATTTTTCATGGGCTATCATTTTACGTATATCTTCAATCGTATTCATTCTACTGGCCTGTAACTGTGTCAATAATGTATTTAGTTCTCTGGTGCTTGTTAATCCTATCTCTATACCAGATATGTCCCAAGGGAAAAAATACGTAAATACCTCATTGTATCTTTGATACACCGGAGATTTACCTTCGTCATTATGCGTTGTATTGTATTCATCTATGGCTTTGTCTTCTTCACGGATTCTGACAATCACATCACTAAAATTAGTAAGGAATTTATTATCACCTGGCCTTGTTCCTTGACTACCCTCTTTTCGTTCTTTATAAGATAAAAATGTGTCATGTGCTTGATATTCCTGTGTATTACAATATTTTTTTAAATCTTTGTATTTGTCACAATAGGAACCTTGTTCTTTGGAAAAATTATAAATACAACGTGAACTATTAAAAGAGGTTATCCAAAAAAACAAGTTAATGACTGTATTGTTATTTAAATATTGTTTTATTCTATTTCTATTTTTATAATTAAATACCATAGATGGTTTTCCGAGCCAAGTAATTTGACGCCGTGACCCTTCCTTTAATTCATTTCTTTTAGTAAAATACTCGGATATGGTTTTAATATCCGCGTATTCCTTTTTCGTTGTGGTAAATACTCTTTCATAAATTTGTGAAGCCATTACTATGCTAGTGTTATCACATAAAAGGGTGGAAGGATGTCCAAACAATTCAAACATATTCGTCGTATTTATTCCTTGAAATAATTCCATTAAAAATGTATCAAGTATCATATTACCTTGGGGTGAATCATTGTCTACAGCAATAGACCGAATTAAATAATACTCTTCTCCTATATCGGGATCAATGGCTATACCGGATTCCTGTCTGAACATCTTAATTGGTCCTGACATTTTTTATATATTACAATATTAAAATTTACATCTTTGACGAAAGTCATCACGTTATCAATAGTTTATCCATACCAACGGTATCACTGATATCCTTTAATATATGCATACGGTCTTTTTCACTCATTTTACATGCGGTATGACTTGCAATCCGCACGAATTTGTCTTGTTGTGTTTCATGCATACCCCAGTTTGGATGTCGTGCCTCAAATTCGGGTTGCCATTTACAGTTAATGGCATGTTCGGTTGTCTCTAATATTTTTATTCCTGTATCACATTCCCATCCTTTTACTTGATCATGAACATACCATTCCGACGTATCTGCGTCTGCACAATGAAACGGTCTCTCTGTTATGGAAAGCGGTTGTAAATTTTTTAACACTACATTCTTTATACATTCGAATTTCGTTTTATCAAGGTCTTCCAAGGATACACGCATTTGTCTTGCGAATTCTTGTATAGACATTGCTTTTGCACATTGTTCGTTTAAAAATACATTCAAGTTGATTATGTTGTGTTGATGCAAGGTGTGAGAGACCTCACGTTTGTTTACCTTTGTCATTTGTTGTATCAACGATGGTATCAATACTTGGGTTAGCGTTGTCAATGCCTCTAACATGACATTGGCAGAATCTACCTTGGGCTCTTTCCATACACACACCGTTTTATGTCTATAATATCCGCTTTTAAATTTATAAGATTTTCCACAATTACAAATTATTTTTTCGTTTGTATTTTCCTGAGCAACTTTTAAGGACTGGTGATATACCATTGTCCTTGTTTTATGCTTTTTCGTCACAACGTGTTTGTCCCAAGAATATTTTTTACACGTAGTATAGTCACAAAATTTACATTCATAATTAGAGCAACTTTTAGCAACTTTTGATATACCATTTTGTATCATTTATGGTATATTAAAAGTTGCTTATATTTAAACTTTTTTCATAATCTTATATCCAAACCGTGAGACCATAATCTCTCTACATTTTTTTTTCAATCTTTCCTAACTTTATCCTACATCTTCTAGAGAACTAGACTAGACTTTTAGGGGTTTCCAAACCCTCTTTCAAACCTACTGTTTCTAGTAAAAAAGTTGTGTTTTGAAAAGGGGTTTGGAAAAGAGGATTAGAGAGATATTTGAAACTATTCTTAATAATATAATAAAGAGGATTTACATGGGATGGTATGTTTATATACTTGAAAAGGAGGGTTATACGTATGTGGGAGTTAGTCCAGACCCTACTCGTAGACTACGACAACATAACGGAGAGATGAAAGGAGGTGCGCGATATACTACGAGTAAAGGACCTGGATGGAAACATGTTTGTATCCTATCTGGGTGTGATAAAATACAAGCGTTGCAATTGGAATGGGCTATAAAACATTGTCCTCCTCGTCATGCTGGAGGATTACAAAATCGTCTACATAAATTATATCAAGTACTGGTACGTGAACGATGGACATCCAAGGCACCCTTGACTTCTTCTATACCCTTACACATTACGTGGAAAAACATTACACCATCGTTTGTATTTCCAGACCATATTACAGAAACTTTTGATTAAAATTGATATCTATCCTACATGTATACGAATCGTATACATGCCAGAACTGTCTTTACCCTTTCATGAAGGTATCCATTCCTTTTATGATTTTCCAGAAGAGACCCAACTTAAAATCATTCAATTGGGTCTTTTGTTATACGAACAAGGCATTTTGCAGACCCAAACATGGAACAATGAACGATGGCAAATCCAGATAGATGAACTTCTTACAAAGCAACAGACCCAAATGTCGTATGTAAATGAAGCATTGGAACAAGAAAAACGAAATTTTGAACGTTATAAACAAACAAGTGAATCCCAACAAACCATGTATATAGAAGAAGCTATACGCAGAGAACGTCAGATACAAAAGACACAAATACAACAACTTACACAAACCAATACGGACTTATTGTCACGCATGAACCGACTTCAATCTGAGATTGAAGAGAAATATTTGTCCCGTTTAATGGAATCCTCTAAAGCGCATCAGGAAATCTTATTGCAACAGCGTGATCGTGAAGACACCCTACGTCAAGACTATGAAACTCGTTTATCAAGACAACAAAACTCGTCTTTACGCGGTAGAGACGGAGAAGACGTTGTGATGGAACAATTGACTACACTCTTTCCAAAAGCAGACGTGGAAGATACGCATGCTACACCTCATCGTGGAGATTTCATCGTGCGCCACGACGACATGACCGTCATGATTGAAACTAAAAATTATTCAAGAAACGTACAAAAAGCAGAGATTGATAAATTTTATAGTGACATTGATAACCCCTCTAATCGTGATGTGCAATGCGGTTTATTTGTTAGTTTGCATACAGGCATATGCAACAAAGACGATTTTCAGTTTGAAATTCGGAACAATGTTCCTATTCTATTTATACATAGGGTGTATTCTAATTTTGGAAGCTTACGCATTGCAATGAGTTTTTTTAAAATGTTGATTGAACAAAAAAATATAGATTTAACTCACAAGGAAACGATAGATGCGTTCAAACACATTGCATCCTCTTTAAAACGTAATTTTCAAAAACAAAAAACAAACTTGGATCGTTATTATAGTACGCAGATAGAGTTTATCACTTCACAACAAAGTAATTTAACGGAACTCTACGGGATTTTAAAACAAAAATATTGAGGCTCAAAAAAGGACTTACTCACAACATTTTCATCGTTGTAAATAATTATCTTTAAACTGTATGATATAGGTAGTCTTTGAACCAGTTCAATTCGGTTAGGTCTAATTCGTAAAACCGTTTTTTTAATTGTCTTGTACATACCCAGTCCCTCTCTTCCCTCTTTATATTTGACGTTATAAAATCAATTAATGAAGGAATACTCAAATCATTACAATAATACCAAAGCAAACGATGATTTCTCTCTATAATTAATTCATGCTTTGTACAGAACATTTCACATGTAAAATAAAAATGTGTCCCTTCCCCAAATATAATTATCGTGTTTGTTTCCTTATGGAAGCAATCTAGGATGTCTTTGTATTCACTCAAACCATTGCTATAACAACGGTTGTTTTCAATTACTAAGGATTTCTTATGCGGACTACATAACGCATACCATTTAATAATTCGCTTTAATTCGTTAGGTAATCTTGAATATATTTCCATAATCTGTAATCCAAATTTATCTTTAAACGATAGACGTAATTCTACGAATCAATTTTATCTTTAAACGATAGACGTAATTCTACGAATCAATTTTATCTTTAAACGATAGACGTAATTAATATTGATAGAGTTGTTTCACTATAAACGTAAAGGACCAATCGGCACCATCTAAATCCACCAAATTACCTTTATCGTCCAACAATTGTATCGCCAATCGTTCAATGTTCACTGGTCCAAAATACATTCTAGAATTGGTTCTTACATTTATACCAAATAAAACAAGCGGACGCTGTATATCTCTACCAGATAATGGTAATACCGCTAATATATTATCGGTGGTAGGAGCCGTTGTATATTCATTTTTACGTTTACGATTTTTTTGTATCATATGGATGGTATATAATTGTGCTTGTGTCAAAGTTCTAGGAGCAGTCATGACGGCAACACACTCACCTGTTTGGTCTTGGGATAAACTATCTGGTGTATAATACGTTGGCATTGTTAGTTTGGTATTGATTGAAACCGTTCCTATGATTCCTTTGTTTAGACGATTATGTTGATAATCGTCTACACTCAATAAAAAATACTGAGGGCCATTGAAATTGGGAGACGCGCTTGCTACGACGGGGTCTGTCTGGATCACCGAGGTTAAGTTTCCGACTTCACTCTGTCTAAATCCTAACAACCAACCTAAATTGTTATTCACAAACGATGTATTCACACAAAAACAAGGATTGGACGGTATGGATTTGGTTGCATCATACCATATACAGGTGATTGGATTATCGGATTTTATACTTACACGATTTGTACTGATATTGTACGCGAGCGTAACCGTATCAGTTAAAGCTCTAGTATAGTTAGGAGAATTGAAAAAAGTCTCAATGGTATAATATCCATCTGGAATGACCCCTACATGGATAACACTATTCTCTATGAGTATGTATTGGGTGTTTCCTAAGGCGGCGGATAAGTTGAACCATGTCTGAGGGATTTGGATGGAGTACAGTTCCATGGAGAGAACGTTTTGTAAGACATCCGATAAATCTACTGTAAAATTTGTATTATAGGAGGGTGCGTTGATATCACAATCGGAATAGGGTAAGAGAACTGGTCTGTATTGACTATCTATAATGACGGTTCGTTCCACCACATTCTGTTGCGTTGGATTGATAGTACCTTGGACTACTGGGATTGGAAAGGATTGATTAACACCAAGGGCTTCACGCTTCATGGTAAAATGTGTTCCGTCGTCAAACGTTTGTACCTTATTGTCTCGTGAAGTGACTTTATTCGCTTGTATGGTATCTTTTTGTTTTAAATATTGGTGTTGTTTCCAATCTAACAAAGTATCACTGGCTTGTTCTTGATATGAATCGTAATCATAGGACAATATACGCGTACTTTTGTCTTGTGCCTGTTGTATAAATTTTTTTATGGTTGGGTCGGTGGATGCTTCCATAAAGGCATTGGAGGTGGCAAGTATGTCAGATAAAGATGGGTTAGAGAGTCCAAACAAATCCAAAATGTCGTTCATACTCCAATTATCAATGTTTGTATCTAATTTATCCATATAATATCAAGTAATATCTTATGTTTAAGCAAAATTCTCGTATTTGACAAAATTGATAGTCTATGGGTTCCTTTTTGGGGTTTACAAACATGGCTTCTATGGATTGCAGTATATGTTGCGAACCATTCAACCGTTCTACGCGTAAAAGGATTGAATGTGAAAATTGTACGTTTACGGCTTGTAAATGCTGTGTACGTCAATACATTCTTTCAAAAGAGTTACAACCGCATTGCATGCAATGCAACCAAAACTTGTCTATTGAATTTATCATTCGTCATTTAAACCGAAGTTTTATGGAAGGTAATTATAAACAGCATCGTACAACAAAGTTATTGGAACTGGCCATGAGTCAATTGTCAGAGGTAATGCCTGAAGTTGTACGCATTCAAAACATTTCTAAAAAACGTTTAGAGTGCGAACAAGCAGAACAAGTCCTCAAAGAAGCAGTTCGTGTATTGCGTCAGCATAAAATGGAACTACAAGACTTGCGTCAAAAGGTTGATTCCAACGAACGAAAAAAGTTCATCCTACCTTGTTCAAGAGAATCTTGTCGGGGGTTTTTAACCGATAAACCCAAACATCTATCTTATTATCATTGTGGATTGTGTGACTATTATACTTGTAGTAAGTGTTTATGTGTAAAAGGGTTGGACCCAGAAACTGAACATACGTGTGACCCCGAACACATGGCTTCGGTCGAATGCATCAAACTACAAACTAGACCATGTCCTGCCTGCGGAGAACGTATTTCCAAAATAGATGGATGTGACCAAATGTGGTGTATCACGTGTCATACTGCATTTAGTTGGACACGAGGTACCATTGATAACGGGGTAGTACATAATCCGCATTATTTTCAATATCAAAAAACACACGGGAATGTACCCCTGCGCCAAGCAGGTCTTGGTCCGTGTAATCCATACGCGTTACCCGATTATGAATTAATACGTCCCTTTGAAATTCGTCTGCGTCATATAAAACAACCATTGGCCGATAAATATAAGTTACTTTCCATGTATCATATCATTGCCCATATTCATCATGTCGAACGCTTGAATATACAACATCGTGTGAATGCTTACGAGGATACTCATCTAAAGGTTATGTATTTAAGGGGGAGTATTACAAAGGAACAATTTGCTTCTGATTTATATAGTAATGATTATAATTGTATGAAAGAACGGATGATATTAAATGTCATGGATTTATTGAACGATACTGGAATTGAAACCTTATGGGGTATTGTGAATGCAAATGAAACCGAAGGCATTTGTGAATTAATCTATAAAGAATACGAATCCTTTATTCAATTGTGTGAATATTGTAATACACAATGGTTAACTATATCGTTGAACTTTCGGATTTCAGTTCCGTGGATTTCTATTAGAAAAGAAGATAATCCCTACGATGTCTACCACGGGCTATCCTTAATGATATCTCGTAGAAAAAAAGTGTATAAAGAGTTCTTGGATATGAACCCTCACGCCTCTAAATTAGAAATGGTGTCTTTGGAGATGGAGTCGTTTGCCTCTATACCTAGACATTAATATACGGGCACCAGGATGGTACTATATCGCTTTTTAAACATGACCATTATTTTTTTTTGAAAGCTGATATGAGCATTGGCGTGTATCCATGTTGGAACACTCGTAATACCATGTCCACGTTTTAAATGGGTAGAACCTTTAAACACAAGCGTATCTAATATCGTGAGTACTTTTAATTCTTCCGCGTTCATGTTTGTTCTATCTATACGATAGGGACTATGATATAAGTAACGGTTATAGTTACCTTGTTCGTAAATCTTATATAGTTTCCTTGCATCTACACGATTTACAATTAAACCAATGCCTTGTATTTCATTGATATCGTTGTGCATTTCCAATATAAACATGATGGCTCCTATTGGAATGCTATCTTTTATACGTGAAGGAGTACCGTACATGCATCCTTCCCAAGCACATGTTTCTCTCCATCTATGATTTTGATCCCATGTAGAACGATTGAACCTTGTGGTTGAAAGATAAATCATAACGTATTTTATACTCTTTCAGTACGTGTTTTTTTTTTCAATTTTATATCCTATAATAGTATGCTGTTCTCTTATAAGATACTCACCTACCTTTTATCTTTTAGCCTTGTAACGTTTGTATATGTGTATGTGTTGAATTTACCAGGACATATTACACAATCCTACGATTTAGTATATGAATATTACTATACGAATGCAACCTATAGTCTTCTCTTGGACGTAGGGCTGGTCGCATTCTACATGTACGTATCCAATCAACTGTATACATGGTTCATGTTACCTAAATCCGACAATGCCCTTCAACTCATTGTACTCCTATGCACGACGATTATGATATCTGGAGGTTGTATGCTATATTTTAAACTATTTGGTAACCCAAAATTATTCTTTACACGTTGGTTTAAACGAGCAGGTTATAAAGCCATTCTCTACGATGTATATTTAGTATCCTTGATATATCTGTTTTTTCGTATGATAACGTACTATTGCAACGACCCCATGCACATGGAATAGGATAGACGATTCGTAAAATACATTAAGAAAGGCAACGTTACTGCTAAAAATCCGTCGTATAGTTTTAATTTATTTTTAAATAGTAAATATATCGTACTTGCTACGACTATCAATAGATAGATTAATGAGATTATCATTAATACGTAAAAATAATTACAATACTTACGTCCATACGGTGAAAATAAAGATTGCTCGATCGTTTTGATGTTCATATATATAGGAATAGAATAAAAAATGAATATATGAAATGAGTTTAAACTTTAAACGGCTCTATTCTCCATGAACTATCTTCCTATTTACCGTACATTTACATTATCATGCAACACCTTTAGCGGTTTTAATTTACGTGTGGATGTTGCTAAATTCAATCATTTAAACGAGGTGATTGAATACGTATTGACCACTTTACGTAATCATTTAAAACAGCTTGGGTTAGAATCACTGTTGAATCAATTAACCACGTTATGGTCGTTGTATCATATTCACGATTACGATATAGAGACGATTTGGTTGGAAGACAAAGACTATTATATTTGTAATCACGGGTGTAGTAAATAATTATATATAGAATATATATGGCAGCGGAAGAAACCCGTCCTGTAGTCACAAGTGACCTAAAGGATACACGATTACCTAATACGCAAATACCATCGCAGGTACAAGCACAGTTTGATGCCGGACATTCAATTGTCATTTATTGTCTAACTGACCGCAAACCGCATCAAGTTACTTATAAATCCGAGTTATGGATGGAGGGACAAGAACCCGAGGCTCAGGGATATTTTAGTATGAGTGGGAATGGTTTTTTCAATGAAGAAGCTTATGGGTATTCAGAACATCAACCAATGCAACTGAATATAGGAATTCACGATGCATATCAAGGACAAGGATATGCCTTTCCTTTGATTCACGCTTTATGTGAATACATACTTGAATTGCCTGACGTGCGTACTGGAAAGACCGGAGGTTTATCCAATATTGAAATTGTAAAGAATTATGTACTTTTGATTGATTCGGATGCATCGGATGGATTTTGGAAACATTCAGGAATGATAGTCAACCGATATTACGATTCTAAAGGAAGAAAAGGATTGGAAGGATTTGAGAAAAGTATTACCTTTCAGGATTTACATGCTACAGCACAACAAAGGATAAAAGAACGCTCCCAGAAACTTGCCCGTTCCGGAGGATATAGCAAACGTCGTTATAAAGTCAAACGACGAACCATGAAATACAAGAGAAAGCGTCCCAGAAAACATACTTTAAGATACAAGAAATAAATACTGTAGATTTTCTGACGTTTGATTCGTTTGAGTGTAAAATATTTTATATATCTATTATAATGGGCAAAAAAGGAGTTACCTATATTGAACTTGTAAAGATAAATTTGGATAAAGCTAGATCGGATGCAAAAAAAATAGGTTCAACCTTTGTACCGAAAGAATCGTTTTCCAAAGCAGCCGCTCAATGGAAAAGGGTGAAAGAAGGCAAAGACTCGTTGTATACACAAAAGTCTTCTTCGTCTAAAAAAAAACTTACACGTAAACGCATTTTACCCGGTCATAAAGGCGCACCGTCCAAAACTAGACCGGGACATATTGACTTTAGAACACATAAAGGAGATAAATACTATAACCGCAAAGGACATAGACAAACCTACAATCGTAAGGGAGTCGTCGGCACTCCATTTGTGCACCCTAGTTAATTTTTACTGTAAACGATATAAGACGTTAAGGAATGGTCATCTACGGTATGGACTTGAATGGTATCCAAATTATAGGACTTGGTCTGGCATAATCTAAATTCTTCTATACCATTTAATTTCGTTATAATTTCGTTGAATGTAATCTGTTTGAACTCAACCACTATACCGTATAATCTCGTAAGGTTATCGGTTTTACATAGGCATACATGTCCTGTATCTTCGTCGTACGATTTGACCATGACATATCCGGGTTCTATGACATAATTATGATGTAGTTTATTGAGATTGTATGTATTCGTGAAATGGTGATAGAAAAAAAAAGTTACCATGTTTAGAGTCAATATATATATTTAACTAATTATATATATATATATATATATATATATATGGCAGCAGAAGAAGGTTCCTACGTGGATGATTTATCGAGTCGTATGGCAGCAGATTCCGACGTGGGTGAATTAACGGGTCTTATGGCGCAAATGTTTAAGGGAGAAGATTTAGAAATGTTTTTATCTATAGCCCCACAGGGTCATGCAAGTGTATCTCTGAGTGGGCCTGGTGACTCACCGGTTATGTGGAGAGCTCTTCCAGAGAAGGTTCATCAAGTTATAATGAGTATGCCTGACAAGGATTGTGCCATTGTTATACCAAAGACATACCAGGATAAGAATGCTATGTTTGCAGCAATTACCGCTTATGATGTACATATGGGACCATATGAATCACACGATAATTTTATAAACCGCGTCAAGGACTCAACAGATATGATGATGCCAGAGAATGCATTTGGTTATATACAAAAGGATCATTTAGGTCACGATGTGTCGGAAGAGCCACTGAATAAACATATGATTGTTACAGATGTTACCAGTAATATTCTTTCAGAATACGGTATGGTTCAAAAGACTTTCACGCCATTCATGCCGCATGAACAGAATTTCAAACGTATGGTTACTCACTATCGAGATACTGTAAATAACAAGAATGCTTTAAACGTTGTCGCAAGTTGGAGTTTTAGAACCAAACCACACCAGACGACGGGTGTGAGGACTGTTCACTTAAAACATAATATATTATATATACCCGTAAATCCGGCGACCGGGTCTTTATTACTTTCAGAGGTCGTGGAACAATGCATACGACAAGCGATAATTTACTCGCCCAAAACGGTTGAGGGTCCCGGACAAACGCCCTTTCATTTTAAAGCCGTACATAGAAATAACGTCACAATTAAAGTTGCGGTTCACGATTTTTTATGTTCAACACATCATGCACACGGGGTGAGCACGAGACCTTTAGAAACGGCGGTTCAGAAACCGAAAACCCGAAAAGGTGGCAAAAAACGAAAACCAAAACGAAAACCAAAACGAAACACGAAACGTATAAGACGATTGTAATGTTATACTGTAAGTTTTCTTTCTTCAAACAAACACTCTACTTCTTTTTTTAAATCTGTCACTTCAATGACTTCATAGGTATATTGGTCAGGATGAAAACATACTAAACATAACCTTTCAACCACTACGTTATAATTGCGTTCAAGTATAGCTTTATATATATTCAATTGCAACGCATAATGTGTATACTTGGTGTTTGATAAATGTTGTATACATTCTGTAATCGCCCAATCGGAACAAGTTGGATGTATCAACGAAGCCAGATGTTTTGTACGTTTCCAGTCGTAAATCATTAAATGACCGTTGGGTAATATATACGTCATGTCAATGGTTCCAGCTATTTTGTGTTCGGGGTCAAACACCGTCCATTCGGTACGGTATGGTTTCAACGGATTATCTTTTACAAACGATAGGAATTGTTGGTATTCCGAAGATGTATTGTGTACCGTGTTTCCGTTATAATAACATTCAATGTCGTAATGTAACTTGGTGCCAGCTTTGGCGGCATCGTCCCGGTTTTTCTCCCACCCTAATTTTATATTTTCACGTGTTTGTCCAAAGTATTTGCTAGTGGACCAACGTTTTCCAAGCATCATTTTATCAATGACCGCGTCTGCATCAAATTCTTTAAAATGACTATGAATCCATCGTGTAACCGACTTATACTCTGTATCGTCGTCAATCGTATAGGAATGACTCGTCTCGTCCAACTGAATACGTTGGTCCATACAATGAACGTGTTGTTTTGAAAGGGTCTCCATGTTATATAGACTTATTGATATATCGTACAATCATTTTTTTAAATATTTCATACATTTGTTCCACGTGTAGTTTTCTTTCAAACGTATGAAATATTTAAAACAATGTAAATATTTCATAGTTGTATATAGCAATGTCCATCCTGATTGCGCATCAAACCCATTATTGTAAGGTGACGACACCATTTATAACGATATCTATGAAAACGAATCAGACCGAGAATATATATAATCGTGTAAAACAATGGTATATAGACGAAAGTAGACAATGTATTGGTCAAACCCATATAAATGATTATGAATGCATAGACGTCAATAAGTTCCACGTAGACCAAGCCAATTTATAACGCATATCTGTCCCGTACAATACTGTAAAATCTATAGACGAATTTAGGGATTCTAATGCTCGTTTTAATTCACAACTTCCAATCTGGTCTGGGGACCAGTATGGAGACGGTACCATATGCTTCACATAACATCCAGTGCTAATGGTTTGACACACAATTAAAAATAGTACATCTTTAGACCCAGTATTACATTTTGGCATCCATGCTAAATAATAATCATTTGGCTTACGATTCTCTTGAATGTAATCTTCTAATTGGTTTATCCGATGGATAATGTGTAACTCTGGATGTTCATTGTAATAGCATTTGTCACGGATCGTCATAGGATTGATTATGTTTGCTAACCAATGCTTACTTACAAACGATGCTTTGGAAGGAGTAATTACAATAAGGTCTTCGTGCGGAGGGTTTCTTGAAACGTATGTATGACTAGGATTTAAGGCATGAACACCTACATGGCAAATATATAACCATTTATAGAATTTCATATACTATATACATAAGAAAAGGGTTTAGGTTCATTTTATAAATAGACAATTGATATCAAACGGTGACTATTCAAGGTTTATAATAGTAGAATAAGCTTTATAAAGACATTTTTTAAATTTGCGTTTATTAGAAATAACCCCTTTTTTAAAACTGCATATTATATTTATATTATCGTCACACGATATTATATTATAAACAATCTCTCTCTTGCTTGCATTTGTTAAAAAATGAATATCTGTAACTTTTATATCATTTGTAAAGAAAAAACGGGAAGGTCCTATAACATTGGAATACACGTAATCCGTATGATCTAATACAGTCGTATAGATATTAGAGAATAGATTTAAAGGAGTATAGGGTGTTATACATTTCATTAAAATATACAAACATGGAATAAACAAAGAATATTTAAAATTATTAAAGGTATGATTCACTTTAGTGATTAAAGTTGAAACCGTATAAGAGTTATTTGTATAAAATAGGATTGGAAACATATTGTTGTGTTGGGTTGTTCCAGATACATTCATTGGACTCACCGTTAATACTATTTTCTCTTTTTGTCTGTATAAGTCATCCGTTTTTATCATAAGAGAATATAAAAAATCATTCACTGTAATATTTTTTTTTTTGGTGAACTGTTTGATGTCCTGAAAATTTAATGGTTTAAACACAATATAATCGGTATTCCTTTTTGTACTCTCTGGTTCCCTGTTAAAAGATTTAAATACGAGTGTAAAGAAGTTACGAATATACATTACCAATAAAAGAATTGTCCCAATAAAATAGTAATATAATGTATTGAAAAACGTGGTTTTTCTTTTAAATTGGTTTGTGAAATCATTCTTTTGAAATGGAGAGGTTAACATTTTAATAATTAGATAACCATCTGCCAAGGAGTGGTGTATTTTAAAATAGAACCTACTTTTATGATTCTCTTTATCTATACAGAATAAAAACTTCCATTTTAATTCTGTATTAAAAATATCATTTAACATGGTATCCATAGGTCTATCAAACTGTGTATGATTGGTGTATATTATGCTACAGTAATCCTTTATATGGATTGAATCTATATGTTCTAAAAAGAATTGGTTATTTTTTTCAATAATATATTGATGTAAATTGTTATTTTGTTGAAACACTTCATTCACATACGAATGAACGTATTGTTCCGTAAATATACCATCCACATCTATATAGGTTAAAACAGAGTATGAATTGTCAGTATCCTTGAAAAGTATTTTAGAAATATAATTATTTAATACTACCATTATATTTCTACAATTAAACAATAATATTTTGTAAACGTAATGAAAACAAGAAGAAAAAACAAGAAGAAAAAACAAGAAGAAAAAGAATAAAACGAGAAAACAATTTGGAGGCACAATGGGGACCTATGTACCATCTAAGGAAGACAATCCTTTTGTAGATAATATTGTACGTAATATGGTGTCTTACATATTTAGCGAGACGGAGTCTAGATTATCTGGAATATGGGAATTATATCTTTATGGTTATGACGACTTTATAGGAGAACATAAATTAATTCCATTATATTTTGGTGGAGGTGGAAAACTTCAATTACACGTATTAAGTGTAGGTCACGGCGGTGGTTATGACTTTGACGATCACAGCGAATCCGTCACGGACTCAGAACGCGAGATCGAAAGGGAACAAGATGAATGGGCTCGCAAAATGGAGGCAATAAAAGTAGTATATTATTATTTAACCCCATTTGTTTATAGAAATTGTATAATAAAGCACTCACTGATAAGTGAAGCGCCTGCATCTGATATAGATGTTCCTGGTTATAATGGAAAACAAACGATCTTAAAAGAAGTAAGGTGGGGGGCGGTCTCAGCCGAAGATTCTGGGATGTTACAAGCAAATATGGATGACCCATATGGTGATAAGTTTCTTGTTTTTCCGCCGTCGAACGATTATGAAATATTTGATTTTATCCCAAACGAAACTACAAATGTATATCACGTACCAAATATAGGGGATGTAATCTTAGATAAACCTCAAGGTGATATTATATGGTATAATGAACAAGTTAGAATTATATTTGAAAAAGGATTTATTCCACCAGAAATAAAAACAAACCAAGATGAACTTCCTTTCAATACATATGCCGCGGTGGGTGAAGAATTAACGAACAGAGATGATTAAGTTTCAATACATACTTATCTGGATTGAACGTATCCCTTTTTATATAAAATGGCGTTAGGTACAATAACAATTGGTTGAAAACCCTAACATGTAGGATTTGTTGCCTTGAATTGGAGTCGGTAAAGGGTCACGTGACGATGTAGCCAATACAGGTGCTTTTTTACGTGCTAAATAACGATGGTAAGAATTATGTTTGATATCCACCCCTTTCGCAGTAGTTCCAGCCGGACTCGTACCGCCTGGACGAAGACTAGTTCTACGCCTTGGAATATAAGACAATGAACTACTTGGAACCATTCTATCACTGGATTGATTCCAATGCACACCATTACTTTTATTGGTATACCGTCCCGTCCAAGGTCCGTATACGGTAGAGGAAGCACGATTCATCGTATAAAGGGATGCGTCTACACGTGCAACCTTCCAAATTTTACGTTGGGTTGCTTCGGATAATAGTTGATTGTATTTCATATTATCGTTTAGGTAAGAGGTCATTATAATATCACTATATTATTTTCATAAAATTGATAATATGTTTTTATAAAGATTACTTATAAAATGCACGCGTGTACGATGTGTAGCAGAAGTTATAAAAGCCTTTCTTATTACGAACGCCACATTCAACGATGTCACCCCAATAGTAAACCTTTGGGATACGATGTCAATATAACCATACCACAATTATATGAATGGTGTTTAGAATTGTCCAAACAAAATGAACGTTTACAACAAAAAGTAGATGAACTTATCCAATGGAAAAACGAAAGGGTCGTGACGCAACGACCTTGCCATGGAGTGGAGGCCTTGAATCAACGTAACGTGGCATGTATGGATGACTATTTGAGAGAAAATGTATTGACAGAAGACCAGTTTGTTTGTATGCGTAATTATGAGGTCATGAATGGATTAATGTATGCATTAACAAGTCGGTTTCCACTCAAAGACGTTCACACCTTGCCTCTAGTTGCTTTTACACATACTGTAAATGAAGTGTTTATACGAAAAGAAACGGAGTGGCAAAGCATGACTACCCATGAACTAAAAAAAATACTAGAGTATATATCCAAAGAATGTATGCAATGGTTAATGAAATGGCATGATCAGAATCAAGCAAAATGGGGACAAGAACAATATATGGATGAATATACGAATACCCTTCGTAAATTTTTAATACCGTACGACGATACTCTTTTGTTAAAAATAAAAAAACGTCTATATGTTTATTTAAAACGACCAAACACTTTACCATTCTAAAAATGTTTCATTGTCAGGTTATACCTAGGACGCCTATGTGAATCAATCTGTATATACCAATACATTCTCTATATATGTTTTATCATATACACCCATATTGGTGGTTTTATCCCATGTACTGTAATTCATTAAAATTCTATGATCCTCTACTATAATACTTAGACAGTATTCAATGGCATCGCCTTCAAATTTAAAAGGCGCAGAATAACGTATCAAGTTCATATTGGAATCAAATACAGAAATAATATGATAATAATGACGGGGGGATTCATAGGATACCATATGGACGACAAACCATAGTTCGTGTACCTTATCTGTTTTATATAAAAACCCACACGTTGAACCTCTTACTTTAGAAAACATCTTTGGGGTAGGTTTAGTACTTACCACTTGAAGCACGTTATTTACAACTTTACAGATTCTCAATGGATGCCAGTCGTAGATAATATGAGTATCCTCGTTATAATCTACAAAAACCCAATTTTTTTCACATGAAGATGGATGAAACGTTTGTTTGAGTTCGTGTACGTCCAAAGTACCTTGTTTTATATTATATTCGCCCGATACAACCCTTATATTATTGTTCGGAAACCCTGTGCCGATATAGGATAATTGTTGTTTATAGTTGTCGTAATACAATCTTACATCTTCCACACCAATATATCTTTTCCCGTCCAATACAACTTCCATCCAGGTTTCTACCATTTTATTGAATTGACTATCTAATTCAATCCATTGATTGATAGTTATGATATGGTTATCGTCTTGACAAATATAAGCACCATTTTGTTGTAGATCATAATTGACATATCTAATATTCATGACATACCCATTGGAATGAGGATTTGGAATCATACAACTAGAAGAGGATGTAAAACATTGAGGTTTATCGTAAAGAAAGCGATTCATACAATGATTGAAACGATAGACTGCCTTGTGTTGTAGAACGTGTTTATAAAATTTCATATTGGATAAAAGAGAATTAGATTCGTTTTCATCGTTAGAACGATTACACACTTTAATCAGTTCATTGTTAATAGTCTTGATATTATTGTAGCACGCAAGTATAGTATATTCATAATAAATTTTATAGTCATATACATCCGCGTGTAAAAACAAATATTGACTTCGGTCAAGTTTTTTATCTAAAATTTCTTTGGCTAAGTTATAAAATTTAAACCCTATCTTTTGTTTTCCAATGATTCTATAATGTTTGATGATTTCGTAGATTCCTTCAAGACGTTCCGGATAATAATCATATCCTTCTAACCAATACGATAAAGCATCCGCAAAACGATTCATAGATTTATAGCATAGTCCAATTCTATAATAACTATACCACACTTCTTCTCTCCAACCACCCAGTTCAATCCGTTTTTGATACATAAGAATGGCTTCATTATAATCCTCAATATGATAATAACTATTCGCTAAATAAAAATGATAACGCACATTTTCGGGTTCTTCAAGGATACCATTTTTCAATAGACGAATATCTCGTGAAAACTTGTCATGTTTCGCACCACCATCTCCAATGTCTTTGATAAAAAGAACAGTTTTATCTAAACAAACCGATGTATTCTCTTTAGGCGTGTCTATGTATTCATGCGTGACCCCAACGTATTTATATAAACCATTGTTTTTTATAATTCTAATATTGTTATAATAAAAAGAGTCGTTTCCTTGTAATACATGAAAAGTGTCGTATTGTGTCAGCATAGATGTATCAAACTGTTGGATGTCTAGGACCATGTCCGCATCTAATAATAAGATATAATCGGACAATCCCTTGCACGCTTGTAATGAAAAATTACGATTATAAGAAAAATTTTGAAAAGGTTCACTCCATAGAATACCGGTTATACCTTTGTCTTTAAAATATGTGCGAATGATATCCATTGTATTATCGGTGGAACCTGTATCACAAATACAATACGTATCTATGATCGGTAATACGGAATCCAATAAGCGTTGCATGGTAAGACTTTCATTTTTAACAATCATATTTAAACATATCGTGGGTGACTTGGACATCTTTTATATCTTGTTTAGTTTTTAACTACTTAAAGACAAAAAACAATATATTGTTATTAGCCCTCGTGGCGCAATTGGATAGCGCATTGGACTTCTAATCCAAAGGTTGCAGGTTCGATTCCTGCCGAGGGCGTTGTTTTGTTAGCTCAGTTGGTTAGAGCGTCCGACTGTTAATCGGAAGGTCATAGGTTCAATCCCTATACAGAACGTAAACCTAAATGTCATTTATGTCAATCGCGTCTTCTTCAATCCATACTTCTAATGGTACGGCTTCAATGACTTCGTTTGCATTACTTAAATTATAGTCCGTGTCAATACTCGCCTCGTCCTCTTCGTCGTTCAATTTCAATACAGACCAATTTCCGTCTGTATTGTGTTTGAGTATATTTTTATCTTCTTCCGAATAAACATACAATAGGTCGCATGTGCTTTTTTTATCTGGATGTTTTACTTCCCAATCACGTATTCCAATCAATATCCAGATTCCTGCCGTTAATATATTATCGCGTTTGCCTCTACCCCTAAACTTATTACGAATAATACAAATACGTGTTACTCCGTCTTCACATTTAGCCTCGAACATGGAACAACCTGTTAATTTATTTACCATAGCGTACATTTCGCAGGTTTCCTGTGGATTTTTTTTACGAATGGAACCCGTATAAGGTACATTCAAATGCTTACGCGAGACTTTTTTGCCTTTGTTTCCTCCATTGTTTTTCACCATGTTTGTATTTTACATTCTATATAACCTATACTACCGTTTCAATTTTACGACTTAACTTTGTAAGTCTTCGTTTGCGGTATTTTTGTGTGCGTCGTTTCGTATACTTACCTCCTAAAGTAGTTTCTTCCGCCGCACGAGGGTCTTGAAACACGGGAGGGGTCATACGTAATCCACGACGTACGTTTTGTATCAAGGCATGGATGTCGTGTTCTTCTAATAATCCTTGATATATTTCTCTCACTTGGTCGTATTGTTCGGATGAAATCAAAAGACGAATTTTAGAGCCTGACATGGAACCTGTCGGTTCACTTCCAGTGCGTTCTATTTCTTTGCATTGCACCTGAATGACACTGGAAGGTACCTCGTTTGAAATACAAAAACTTCTTCGTCTATCCATATCTTGTTCCGCATCTTTCCCCATATATAATATTACTTTCCGTCCGTCTCCGCCTGTTTTAGATATTGCACATTGGGTTGCCGTAAAAAGACTTTGAGAGCAGTCCTCTCCCGTTACAATCCATTCCTTGAGTTGGTCTTCCGTCCAATTCCAATATGGATATTCTTTAGATTTAGACATTAACATTTGTATCAACACTTTTTTTTTATCCTCGGGCATTAATGGATTTTCAAGGTTTTTATCTTTTACATTGAAGGTATATTCTTCGTCAGGTTTTCCATCTACCAAACGAACCACATTCGCATATTTTGATTGTAAGGATTTAGACAGTTTAGAAAACTTGGCCTCGTTCGTTGTATTTGTTAAAAATATACGCGGTATTATATTAGCGAGTGTAGCACTCTCATTCAACGATTCGGTCTCTGAGCCCAAAGCATACTGTTTCACTTGTTGTAACAAATACATGCATAAATCCAAGTGTCCAGGGGTGGGTGGATTCATTCGTCCAACTATCATCATTACGATGGGTGTTTCTAAGGTGGCCTTACGAGCTTCTATGAATTGGGATTGAACGGTTTCAATTTCCGTGAGCGGAAGGTCATTCAATGCATTCCTCCATGAAGAACTAAATCCGTTTACTTGCGTCATTGGATTCATATAAAACGAGACCATGTCTACCTCTTCCGCACCATCGTAGGTAATGTTTAAAGAACGAAGTAAATCTATATTCGCGGTATCGGAGGCCGTGTCTGGAATCCAATTGGATTCTTTAAACGTTAATCCGCCACGATACTTTTTTTTCGTTTTTCGTTTATACTTTCGTTTCGTAGTCATTGTTGTAAGTAAATATAATTAAGTTATAGACTATAAATTATATATATATGTTCATAGTATGATTCTAGATATTCATGCCTATTCCAAACAGGAATTGATGAAACTGTTTTCTTTAACCACCCAGTATACAAATATAGAAGTAGAACGAGGAAAAAAAAATTTAAATCTACAATTGATTCAGTCGTCCGTGTTGAACGAACAAGAAACATTAGACGTGCAACTATTCATCGACAATGCCTGTGCAAAATTGATGGAAAAGGACAGTTCTATTGCCAATATGGGTACTTGGAGACAGTCTGAAAATGTCCTCTTGTCTGGTAGTAATAACCATTGCGTGATTGCAAATTCAAATTCTATTGCAGGACAAGATGCTAAAATAACCGAAGGTCGTTTAACGGGTTCAGACGAAGTCCCTCCTGGCTGGTTAAACCCCATCAACGTAAAAACTGTACTCACTGGTATGAACATTGACTCTAGGTTTAGAGAGGATTATTTTACTACATCCTCCTCTCAATTTCAATTTGAATTACCAGATATTCAGCGCAAGGTAACCAGTTTACGTATTGCAAGTTTAGACATTCCAATGACCTATTATGCCGTGTCTAACACGAGAGGCGATTCTACTTTTCTTATAAGTACAGAACAAGTGAATACGTCTCCTGTAACCACCGCATTCTTACTGTTACATCCAGCATTTCTACCCGGTGTTTTGGATGTTGAACTCCTTGACTTGACCTCTACACCTCCGCGTATCTTATCGGTGGATACCATAACAACCAATCGTTCCGTGTATGCTTGGTTAGTTACTTTACCCGATGGTAATTATGAATTGTCTTGGCAGTCTACAAGCAAAGCGGCCGACCTTGAATTGGCCATGAATAAAGCACTGTATTCTTCACAAGCAGGTTTATTAGATTTGAATACTGGAGTGTTTTACGCTTTAAAGAGTTCTTCTACTCAACTTGGACTAGACCAGACGGTGGATATTGTATATAGAGTAGACCATGCGTCTGGTAAATCCATCTTCAGCATTCCTGAACTTAGTACCTCCTCTGTATTTAATACATTGTATGGTCTAGGTTTTTGTTTGTATTTTCAAGTAGATTCGTTTGGTTCATTTGAATTGACTAGTAATTTACAGGCAAAGTTAGGTTGGCAATTGGGGTTTCGTAAGCATGCCTATACATGTTTAGACACTTGTAGTTCAGAAGGCATCTCAATGGTCATTGGACCAAGATATTTGTTTTTATCGTTGGACGATGGACAAAAAAATACAGGTAGTAATTTAATTGCGGCCTTTTCACAATCTACTCTAGATGCTAACATCATTACACGAATCAATTTGTCGTCCGAGATGGACAATTCCACGGTATATAAACCCTCTCGTGATATTGGATTGAGTACGGTTTTGAACAGAACACGCGAATATTTTGGACCCGTCACTATCTCTAAATTAAAATTAAAATTATTGGACGAGTATGGTAGGTTAATATTCTTGAATCATATGGATTGGTCCATGACACTTGCGTTTGACAAATTATATGATTAAATGTTCGTAAAACTGTTTTACTTTACGATTTACACGAATGTTGCTGGGTTCAAATTCACATAAATATAAATGATTTAAAGTTCGTACTCTAGACAAGGCCACATAGGTTTGACCACACTCAAATATGCGTGACCCTGCATCAATTCTTGCAGTGTCTAAAGTAATGCCTTGTGCTTTGTGAATCGTAATCGCCCATGCATAAATGAGAGGAATTTGACGAATCGTTAAACCAGGTATCGTTTCACTATTCCAAACATGAGGTACAATCAGTCGTATGATACCGTTATGAAATTTAACCAAGGGATAAGAAAATTCACCTTGTACTCCTATCACTAACCCTTGACTACCATTCACAATCGTAAACTGGTCGGGGTCAATGTTGGCCACGCACATTACACGCGTACCAATTTTTAATTTCAGGGATTGAACTACCATCAAAGATTGTACCAGTTGAGTGGTTTCATACTCCATTTGAGACGTAGACCACTCCATTCTTATTTTTTTTTGTTGTGCGTTCAAGGTTTCAGTCTGATGCACGACCTCAATATCGTATTGATATTCGGTTTCTGTTAATTTGGCATATTCTACTGTATTGAACGTATCCGCTCTGGCACGTGTTGGATATAACAAGGTGGGCGTGTTTTCCAAATCGTAAGGACATACGCGTTGTTTTAATTTAGTAATGGTATTGGTTGAAATTTTACCAACACGTATTTGATTTAATATTTTTTTATACGCGTCATCCGTTTGACGAAATATAGTTTGTAACACGTGTACATTGTCCATACATTCTTTCCATAGGTCGCTTTCAAAACAAAATTCGCGTGAACCTGGGTCTTCTTCATCACCTACTGGCGGTAGTTGATAAAAATCTCCTGACAATACGACTTGTATTCCACCAAATGGAAGAGTTCGCTTGTTTTTGGCTATTCTTGCAATCGTATCTATCACTTCAAATATTTTTTTGGAAAGCATACTCACTTCATCTAATATTAAAATGTCAACGGTTCTCCATACTTTTACTTTATACGGATTTTGGGTTACGCGTTTCACTATATCCGTGATTAAACCAGAGGCCATCCCTATTCCGCCCCACGCATGAATGGTTTTTGCTTTACATTGTAGCAAGGCCGAAGCCGTTCCAGTCATGGCACAGACCTGTATATGTTTTTGATTACGTTCTGCGTGCATTTTAAAGTGACGTATCAAATGGCTTTTTCCACATCCTCCTGGTCCTGTAAGGAATATGTTTTTGCCTTGTATAAAACTATCCATGGCTTGCTGTTGTTCCTTTGAAAGTTCACTCATTATGCATTCCTTTCAATGGTATCAAATCTATATCAATTTTTATCATATAAACCTAGTCTTTTGTTTATGATAAACATGGATTACTTAAATATATTCTATTATAAATTCAAAATGGGGAATGGTTGCTATGGTCGTACCCTACCAAAACAGATTCATACAAAGATACCCAAATACATTCCTACGGTGCGTAGAGGTCGTGTGATGAACGTATACGATGGAGATACGATTAAGATTGCAGGGTATGTGGATTACAATCCAACGTTGTACTCTTTTTCAGTTCGGTTCAATGGTCTGGATTGTCCAGAAATCAAATCCAAACAATCTAAAGATGAAACCGAATACTCTATCGCTTTGTTGGCAAAACAATACATTCAATCATGTGCGGATGGACAAATCGTTACGCTGGAACGGGTCTCCATGGATAAATATGGAAGGTTATTGGCAGACGTCTATTGCAATGGGATTCATTTAAATCAATCCTTGATAGAGAAACGCTTAGCCGTCGTGTATCACGGTAAAACCAAATGCGTTCCTCATTCTTGGAAACGTTATTACGAAATGGGTGATTTACTTTAAAGGTGTCCCTCGTCCTAGGACGGTACCTTCATCCGTTCCATGCGATATACCTAGATGCCATTTTTTATTCCACGTATTGAAACGAATACGATTTTGTATGTAATGTATGGATGGCGTGTATCTCTTCGTCCGACAATCTAAAATACTGGGATAGAGATGTATCATGGATAGTGTCTGGAAAATCGTTCAAATGGGTAACATCCGGTATCAACTCAAAAATATGTTTTTCTATATATTTCATTCTATATCGTGTACATTCCAGTAAATACAGTGCAAATTTAGTTTTAAAAAAATCACAGATTTTTTTTAAATAGAGTTCATCTTCGGATACAATGACATATGTATCACGATTGCTGATACCATAGTTCCCTTCCAAATCTAAATATGGAAATCCATACATTTTATGGGCTAGGATTAGTTTTTTTACACCATGGTAGGCCAATGGAATAGAACTATATTCTTTGATGAACCGAACGTGACGTTGGTCCGCAATCACAGCCGTTCTTACATTTTCAAACGGATGGGCGGTATCTTGAACATTGCTCAACGATGCTTTTCTGGATGGCATGTTGGTTTTATAGACACAAAGCGTCTTGAATGGCTGAAATCGTCTAATTTTACGTAAAATACTTGCCCCAAAAACCGGTATCGGTTCCATGGGTTGGTAGGTATAAGGCACATAGCATTGCATAGAGGAATCATATAAGTCCACGATATAGTCATTCTCGGTCTTTCGTACCTGGACCATACTCGTGGGTGTTTGTGCTTCGCCTTTGAATGCTTTGTTGGTTTCCGTATTGGATAAACATTTGATTTTACATAGTTTATGACGGGTCATGTAGGTATACATGTGTTCTTTGTCTGGGCGCATCCATAAAGAGGGTATGATTACTAACAATTCACCTTGGTCTTTCAACAACTCTATGGAATGTCTTACAAAACTATACCAAATCGTGACGCCGTCTTGGGATTTCGTTTGGGTTGTATTGGTTGGTACTTTCTTGATGCCGTTGCAATTGTAGGGTGGGTTACCTATCACGTAATGGAATGTGCGTTCCTTGTACGACAAAAAATCTCCTTCTATTATATTGGCCAATGTACCAAAACACCTCTTTAACTGTAACACATTCTCAGGACGTATTTCACACATGTATACCATATGGGATAAGATATGACGTCTTCGTTGTGTTTCGTCTGGCATACAGGGTGTAAGATGTGTATCTAATTTCCAACATAATGCCATGGTAAAATATCCTGTTCCTGCTCCACCATCCATAAAGGTGTGAGACGGGTTTGAAAATACAGACGAGTCCATCATATCCAACATGGTATCCACGATTGAAAACGGCGTAAAGATTTCTCCATATAAATGTTTATATTCAGGGTCAGAGGTAAGCGTTTGAACGTAGTCTTTTGGACGTATTGTAAAGATGGACATTGTAGTAGTATAACATTCCCCATTCGTTTCATTGAACGCAATCACTACTAACAATTCATCCAATTCGTCGGTAACAATCCATCGGCAATCGCTTGTTGAGGGTCCGTATACACTTTCCCACAATTACCATTCTGTAGTTTCATTGGAAAACTTTGTTTGCATGGCGGTGTAGGAAGACATTTGTGAGGAAGTAATTCGGTATCCGTGTATTCGCCACATGACCTTGCCGTTAAAGGGGATTGAGGAACATATGTATTTCTTGATATTTTACGTGTTCCCAACATATACATATTATCCTCCGAACACGGAACGACGGGAGTTTCTGAACACTCTACTAAAGATAAACCCGTCTCATAATTTTTAATTTGTTTAATATATTCACTCTGGCTATGGTCAAGTGGATCAAATGTTTTAACATACCACTTTATGCATCCTTGATTTAAACTACATCCGCTAGAACCATTGTATGCATCCGTAGAACGTGTCGGATGATATACCCTACTTGAAAGTAATCCTTTTGAATTCATTACAGACCTTTGTACCCGAACTGTATTATCGTACAACGATCCATTCAGTGAAAAAACGTCTTTTCTATTGCTTAAATTACGGATGGCTTTTGTTTTTTTTTTTAATGTAGCAATGGACATGTAATACAATAAGATAATATTCGTGACTTCTTAGGATTAAAGTAGCATATTTAAATACATTGGATACAATCGGTCGTTTAAATAGGTTTTGTAGTCCCTTTCGATTTCAAAAATAGTGTCTCCTTTCAATTCTAAACATAGTCCGTTTTCTTGAAGAATTCTTTGAGAACCAATACCTTTCATCAGGGCTACAAACATATCCATATAATGATAGTGTTCGCCTTTTGTTAGGTTCAATACAAATGGATGATACCGTTCTTTCATGGTATACAATATATTGGATACCATGATATACCATTTATACTCTTCCTTAGGACGTATATGTAAATAACCCATATATGGGATAAACTCTTTACTCGGTACACTATAAAAGGTAAATACAGTATATACTACATCAGACGGTAACGCATTGCATAACACGTGAAACAGTTGTTTCTTTTTGTAGCATTCTTTTTTATATTTTTTGTATGTATTACAACGAGTATTCAATTGATAATTAAAACAATGTGCATCACGCCGGCGTTTCGCGTTGTCATAAGAGGCTTGATTCATATCAGGGTCACGATGTGACCGATACAACCCTAGACATGGAAGAGGTTCTTCGCAACACCGAATATAGGATTTAAAGTTCATTGTAATACATATTGTAGAATACTAATTAGAAGTTTCATTTTTTTGAGATTTTAATGTATTCATGTCTGAACGAATGCTAGATACGGTGACTTGTCTTGCTTTTGTAAAAAGTTTAGTCAATTCAACATAACTGTTCACGTCATCGTCCATATAGAATATATGGGAATATCTTTCTGCGGTCTCTTGAATTGTAAGACGTTTCGTCGGGTCTGGATGAATATTAATCAACAATAAAGTATTCAAATGTGTAATAAAAGTATGTTGGATATTGAACTGTGCGAAAAAAGATTGCAACAATTTTAAATACATTATGCTTAACGAATAATTATCCCAAGTATGACGGTGTGACAATAGTTCCTGTATCACTTGCGTTCGTGGTTGTTTCACATATCGTTTCACTTGTTCTATAGACTGTTTTAAAAACGTATCTTTGAAGGATTGGGTACAACCCTCTAATCCTTTGTTGTGTTTTACGTATAAATCGGCAATGAATAACGCTTCGTCTTCGGTTAAAACGCTATCGGTTTCGTGCAATAAATAACAAATAATGTTAATTTCTAAACACCATACATAGTATTCTGGTAAAAATACATAGAAATAATTAGGCATAGTCTTCTCGTTGACACGGTCCAATGGTATTGAAATCCCAAAATCAATGATTATAGGTTCATGGGTTTGATATTTAAATAATACGTTCTCAATTTTCAAATCGTAATGGATTATGTTGAGTTGTCTAAGTTTTTCTAACCCCATCAAAAGATACTGAAACGTTTCAATCAAAATCATAATGATTTCGTTTGCCGGTTTATTTTGAATGATATCTATAAATTTAGTTTCATGAAGAAAAGGTAAGTCCATGGCAACATAGTCGTCTTTATAATTCTTAATCAGTTTACACTTTTTTATTTCACTGGTCGTTACTTTACGAAGGTCAATAGAACAACTACTTAAAACTGGCAAAAAAAACAAAGGATAACTTGGCAATTGTTTCAAAATGGATCCCACCACACTTTCATTCTTGGAATTAAAATCTTGTCTTTGTATTTTAGTAGCATTGTGCATGACCTTGTCCGTGGTACCATTACATTTTATACCTGGATAAAAAATACATCCAAATCCTCCTTCTCCAATGAGTTTACTCATATATTTCATAACTATAAAATATACCTACACTATACGACGCGTATAAATATAATAACGATTTTTATACGTTTTTTTAAATCGTTGTACCCATTCGGCGGGTTCCAAGTTATTATTCGTATCTTGTTTTAACGCACGTTTTAATTCTTTTAAAATAAGGTTTGAATAGGAAAGACAAAACGTATTGTATCCTGTGGCAGGACTAAAATATGCCTCGTCTATGTGTAACGAGATATGCGTATCCATGGCATCTAATACACAATTGCTTAAACGTTTATAAGCGTTTCTGTGTTTGGACGTAGCGGGTTTATCCTTGCCTTTTACACGATAATAATATCTACCAGATTTAAACAATTTATCGGCAATGTCTCCTTGATATCCCATTCGTACATGTCGTTCCGTTTCAGTTTGTATTAATTCGGAATGGGATATACACCAATCGTGCCAAGCAGATTTATAATCTTTACGATTATCATAACGATGTATCCTTGCAAATTCATCAATATGTATATGCACAGTCTCGGATACATTAAATCTATATGTGGTGAGTGGTTTATTCCTAGGATCATCCATGTTGGTTAGGAGATATACATTTTGTTTTTTATAATTCAATTTTTATAAAAAACTAATTTATGTCTGAAACCTATTCCATCTTGGTTCAACCTTACTACGATAGCGTACATCAATGTTATACAAAAGTGCTTAAGATAGACCGTACGCCTTTGAACCATTCCCCAATTCTGCAAATTTTAAAACGTATTCATCCCCCCCCCCTGTCTCCTTTCCAAACCAATCTTTCATGCGATACTACATACCTTCCATGTAAATATGTTTTTCTTAATCCAGGCACCGATAGACTTGCCCAACTAAATGACGTTCCAATTGTATTCCAGTGGTTAAGACAACACGGTTACCTTATAGATACCGCATTAACCACCATGATGCACCAAGGAGATGTCAAAGGAAACGATCCTTTATTATGTTTTATTACTTCTAAAATTGATTCTTGAATTCGTATTCATAGGGTAGCACGTAATGGAACCTACAGAACAAGACAAGCAAACTTATTATAAACAATTGACCGAACAAGAAAAACTTGTATTGCACATTGCGACGACACAACTGGGAACATCGTTTGATTTGGTTCGTTCCAATGGTTTCATTCAATGGTTTCATACACACACCGCGCCCAAGTCTTCTTAACTATGTTTGTATCGTGTAAAGGTAGATATAGATTTTGCCAATCGTTTTGCCGTTTTTTTGGTATTTCGTCTTCGTTTTCCACCCGTTTGACGATTCGGTTGTAACTTTATATTCGTACTCCTTTTGGATTGAAATTGTTCTACTGCATCGTTGAGTTCTTTCTTTACATTACGTATATCCGTATCATACTTATGGGCAACCGCCATTCCATCTTTACCAATTTGTATCGTTTTATGGGTAGTATCTTGTATCTGAAGGATACTTGGTGCTATAATTCCAGAAGCGGTATTGTACCATTTACCAAAAGCGATCACAAGGTCAACTGCACCTCCAATACCTGGTATTTCTGCAATCACAGCCATTCCAGATTGTATAAGTGCATTGGTTGTATTTCTTGCACTTTTTTCACCAATGGTTTGGATCGTTTCCCAAATTTTGTCGGTCATTTCTTGAATCAATGGCTCATCTAAACGATGGACTTCCTTAAACACCTTACCATAAATTCGTATGGCACGTTGCATTGCTCTACGAATCTCTGGGTCTTTTACAGCTTGGGATAAAAAAATTACCTTGTCATCAATGTTACGGACGATTTGTGAGGAAACCTGAGTCCAAATTTTATTCTTGATATCTACATCTTTCAATAAGTTCGGTAGCAATGTATCTAGCACACTTATAATTTGTTTCATTCCATTACTAACCTGTTCCACTTGTTTCTCGACCCGTTTCATTCCCTCAGTAACATCTCTACCAATCGTTTCCACATAGTTCACTCCTTTATGAATAGTGTCTGAGAAGACAGACTTACTTATACTCTTTGAGAGAGAGTCATAGGGTTGTATACCTTGCATTTTTATAAAATGTTATTTTTTTTATGGACTATTCATCTTCATTACAGACACCCAATCCTTATAGGATAAGGTTTCATTAGAGGGTTGTGGAACGTCTAGTTTAGAAGCAATCCAAATCAATACTTTATAGTCTGGTTCTAATCCGTGATTCGCAGACCATTCCCCCGCATTTGTATGCGTCCATTCTTGTATACACCCTTGCCGTGTAAAACGATTGTATTTATGATACGCCTCGTGTATTTTCGGACGATTATATTTTTTAAACGATACCATTGAAGATTTGGAGTTCGCCCTTGTATTTTTTTTCACGACGATAGGTTCTGTCTCTCTATAAACCGTTTTGCATTGATTTACAATTGTATATAATTGAGCAATCATATCTAATTCTATAAATGAAATATTCCGATTATCGCACCAATAATGAAACGCTTCAAGGTCATGACTGTAACACATTATAACCGTATCTCCTTTCTCCGTCTCTTCCTTTATAAAGAGGCATTGAAGTTCGTGGAGACGAACGTCGTCCATCGGTATACGTTCCATCCCTTGGAATACCGTTTGATATTTCATAGTGTATAGGGGTGTATAGGTTTCAATTGTATATACAGGTGTATTTTTTTTAGAAGGTTTAAATATATAAAACCAAACCATCACACACCCTGCCAAAGATACAAAAATCCCAGAGTACCAATCGTCCATAGGTGGTATATCTCATACAATTATATTTAATTGGTTTATTATAACCATTAAGTTCTTTGCATTGTATTCCGTTTTTTACGTTTTGTATTTCGTTTTTTACGTTTTGTATTCCGTTTTTTACGTTTTGTATAACCTCCAAGGTATATACCTGGATTGTTTTGTATCAAGGCTTGTTGGGTGGTTTCTCCAAGGACGTTGCTTGGATATATACCTGGATTGTTTTGTATCAAGGCTTGTTGGGTGGTGTCTCCAAGGTCATTGCTTGGAGTGTTTTGTATGAACTCGGGGGTGGTTTGTCCAACCGAGTAGGCGACGGAGGATACTATCATATTTGTGGTCCTACATTTATTATCCGAGGTACGACTTCTACGAGTTCCATTATAAAATGCATTATAAACCGACCAATCTACTGGAATATCATACACGATTTTCTGACAATCTTTGATTTGAATACACTTTGTCATATTCTCTCTTGGAACACTCCATTGATTCCCATCACACCCTTGTCCTGAATAAGTAAGTTCATGGGAGCATGGTATAACCACCAACATTTTAGTGACGTTTACCTCTTTGGAGGATAATTGTTTATATATAGTTGCGGCGGTTTGTTGAGTACGTATTAAATCTGAAACAAATATGTGGTCAACCGTGTTAGAGTCTTTTAATAATTCAATCAATTTGTCACCGACGTTACTCGCCTGTTGTATACCTATAGGAGTTAATTCCGCGTCAGCCTCTCCAAATACTTGATTGTACTTTTTGGTTGTACCGCTTGTTACATTATGGGTTCCTTGTCCATGACGAATTAAATAATACACGATTTTTAACGTTGGATTCATATATTTCTGTATACTACTCGGTGTATCAACACTTATATCCCGAAAAGTTATAATACGATAAGACTCATTCGGTGGCTGTCTCGGTTGCGTATAATTTATCTCTGGTTCATTTACATCTGGTTTAACATAAAATATATACCCTGGTTTAGATTCGTCAATGTCTCCGTTATCCACCAAAGATAATACCATCGTGTCATACACGATAGTGAGTCTTAACACACAACCATTCATAAATCGGTACGGTATTAAATCTTGTATTCTATTTGGATTCATGAATTCATTGAATAAACACTTTAATCGTGCTTGATGCGTTACAAATAAGCACGTTTGTTCATTCATCCCTACTATATGTATATATATATTATAATGGAAATCGTGGCATATCTAATTGGGTTGTTCGTCCTGTAACGATGCAAATGTTTGTAGACGCAAGGTTCAATATAAAGTAATAGTAATCGTTATGAATGCTTTCATAAAGAAAAATGTAATTGGTATAATTATCTGTTCCATCTACGACTTTTTTTATATCTACGACTTTTTTTATATCTACGACTTTTTTTATATTTTGTTCTTTTTCCACCTGTGGATTGAAATCTCACCCCCACCCCTATACCATTTTGAAAAACTTGTGTGATTTCTTGTGGCGTATTGACTGGGGTTAAATGGACACATGGCAAATTAAAATATCTTGCTTGACGATGAATCTCATCTATAGCAAGAGGAACGTCTCGCTTATAACCTAACGCAACATCTTCTACTAGATGAGGAAATCCGTCAAGAGGTCGTGCTGCAACGAGCCGACGCATAAGAGCACCGGGCTTGAATACAATTTCACATTCTTCATATTCACTTTTTAATCGGTTTCTATCATATGCATAATAAGGACATCCAGCCTCAGGATATATTCGATATATTATACGATCTGCTGTAGCAGGAGGCACTACCGGATCCCCAGCAAATCTAATTGCTGTACGCCTGCTTATTGAAGCATGAACGCAATTCTCACATTTATACCATGTGTCGTAGGCAGGCAAACCCAACTGGGCGATTTCGGCGGCCGTCAACATATTATAACGACGAGTCATACCTCTAAATACAAGATTTGTTCTCACGAGTGTCCTGCAGTCTGGTCCATTTATAGGACTTGCACTATATATTATTCTCGTGCCTGGATCCAGACCTGTTATTCTTCCTTTTTTATCTATAAAATCATTATATTGACGATCTTTCACTTGCATTTCTTGTATTAAACGGATACGACCCTCATGACTCATATCTAAATTACCTTGAACCTTCCTACAACCGGGTGGAGCTTGATAACTCTCTAAATAGTTGGTCAAATTCTGGTTCACTTCTGGAAGGGCTAACCAAGTTCTCACCGCTGGATCAACACCAGTATAAGCTTTTGTATACCACCATGGATTCATTAATCTATCCCAACGTTTAGTAATACAATTCATGGTTCGAACATCCTCGTCCGTATGTACAACCGATTTAATTACATCCATCCGTTGAGGATGTTCAAAACCAACATTGAAGGCATTTGGTACATAATTAAAAAAAACATGATTGTGTAAAAGGGGAGTAGTACCACCAAGGGTATTGTAATTGTGAAAGTGGATACCGGGTTGAATTTCTTCATTCTGATATTGTATAATTACACCATTTCCACCACGCGTGCTACGTAATGTATCCGTAATATTTGGATGAAATGGTGACTCTGGAAATTGTGGATTAAATGGATTTACATTCTCTATATTGTTTGGATTTGCCGTAGTAAACATATATACATCTATATCGTAATTACCATTATCTAATATAATTCTTCCTGTAGGGAGGGGTTTAAATATTAGAATTACAGTATTCGCAGGTGTTTTAAGTTGCCACAACCTCATTATTAAAGTTATTGGTGATAAAACAGATAATACACCACCGTTTTGTGACATTATTTCAGGTGTAAAATTAGTTACTTGTTCGCCAGATAAAAAAAGTTTTTTAATTTCATCCGAAATTTTTACTTTTGGAAACGGTTCAGGAAATGTAATTGGTTCAGTGGGTTTGTAATTTTTTTCCATTTCTTTTAAATCTTTGACATGTGCATTCATGATTTTGTTTTCGTCTTCCGTTAATGGTGTAAGGTCTGTATATCCCCAATTGCTAGCTTTATCGGCCATATATTTCATTTCATCTTCGTTGAGATTTTTTGAATCCATATATTTCATTTCATCTTCGTTGAGATTTTTTGAATCCATATATTTCATTTCATCTTCGCTGAGATTTTTTGAATCCATATAATTATGTCAATATTTTATTTTAGTTGTTTAGGAAATACAACAGATGTAAGGTCTGTATATCTCCAATTGCTAGCTTTATCTGCTATTTCATTTCTTCGGATGGATCCGTGTTATAGTATTTCAATTATAAAGAATCACTTTAATCGTGTTTGATGCGTTATATATAAGCACGTTTGTTCATTATAGTTACATGAAAGACAGACATGCAAATACTAAGTATTCAAACGTATAAGAGAATTTTTCAATTCAGGATGTAAAACAATTCTGAGCAGTTATGTTTAAAAAATTGAAATACTTTTTAATCTAAATTATATACTCAACCAACAAACCAATGTCAACCAACGAACGAGTCATGAATACATCCAACGACGACGACTTCAAGACGGCCATCGAGAACATGCACCAACTCCGTACTTTATGCGATGAAGAAGAAGAAATCATTGTATTCAAACCAAAACGGTTGAACGACGACTTCAAGACGGCCATCGAGAACCTAGACCAACTCCGTGCTTTATGCAATGAAGAAATCATTGTATTCAAGACTGGAATCCTTCCGTAAGAAAAAAAAAACGACAAAAACCTACCGTTGAAAATAGAAATAACTAACTTTTTTTTTATGGAAGATTAGGAGAATGCTTACGTGTTGCATGGACACTTTTATGAAATCTCACTTTTTTTGTAGAATGCTCATTTTGTTTTTTAAGAACCATTATAAAAATGACTTCATTGAGCGGATTGAAAAATAGAATGGTATCTTGAAAGGTAATATCGCGTAAAGGTGAAATGACCTCTAACTTTGCCTCGTACGGTTCCAAGTCCAATATTTGTTGAGGAGTAATGGTATAGTTATACTTTATCACTTCAAATACTTGATAGATTTCTTTCTCGTGATGACGGTTATCGCGAATATATTTGGACACATCCTTTTTATTTAAACGTGCATCCTGTAAAGTAACTGTAGTGCGATTGGTATGTATAATATTACCGTGTTGAATATAAAAAAAAGTAAGGGTTATCTGTTGTACACGTTGTTTATAGTATATATCCATAGAATGCTCCATTGCATTCACTTCGTCTAACCATTGAGTATCTAATTCTTCCATACAGGTTCTATAGAACCTATTCTTTCTATATTTACCGTATTATTCCTCTTCTTCTGTGTCTTCTTCCGTTTCTTCCTCTGAACATTCACTATATTCCTCTTGATTAAAGGTTTGTTCATACTTCACTTGATAGACGTGAATGTATCGGTCATGAGCCGGGTCATCTAGAATACGTGGTTGTACGTCTTCACGTATCAAACGGTTCCAAAGACCATGCATACGATTTTCTTCCATGTGACGTCCAACTTCGGATTGAAATACTGTAGTCACCGGTGTGTCCATAGTCTTTGTTTCTACTACAGGAGTCGTTTCTATTTGAACGGTCTTAGCAAAGGAACCTATACAAATCGGTTGGGTTAATTTGGACGCGTTACCGGATAAGGCCGGAAAACTTTCATCGTCCATTATCAATTTCTTTGGTGCCGTTGGGACAGTCTTTCGCCGATTGGGAGGAATGTAGGAACTTTTGGATTTTTGGTTACGCATTAGATTAGAGGACATGATGGCATTTGTGGTTTGATCTGTTTCAACAAAATACAATTCAATTTTCTACAAAATTGAACAAGTGTTCTACGCTACACATTTTACTATTCTATGCATTTACAAAGTATATGTATTCCTAGACTATCTGCTTCCATTTCAACGTCCTATATCATACGTGTGTTTGAACGTATTACAGGGATTGGAAGTATAGAACGTATCGATAGAAATTATAAACATTGTCACGTAGAATATCATAAAGTATTCGTGCATTTTACAGAAAAATGTATACATAGTGAAACCACCCTTAAATTAATGCATATGCTTATCAACAACGAGACCATTTATATTGTCTATATGGATCCTTGGTTTTGGAAATGTTATGCAAGTAAATTCACAAAATCATATTCTGAAAAACTCGTATAAATATGTAACTCTACACTATACCATGTCGTGTGCTACATATAAACCAGTTGACATTCCAATGGATTACAATACATGTATTCGTATGATATTTTTTCTTGTACAACACATTGAAACCTTAAAATTAGAAGGCCGTGGCGTGCTATCCATTCATATCTCCGAGGTTTTAGAAAATGTAGACGGAGACTTTATTCTAAACCCAAAAGAAGATTATTTAAAATGTGATTCGGATGGTTATTTGTTTCTGGATAGACCGTTCACGTTTGAGGATACATACATGGCTCCCGAATTAAAGACCATTACACAACTTCCCGCTAAACTATATTATACGTGTGCCTTGTATAGTCTGAAATCTTTGGCCTTATCTGTATTACAACAAAGCAATCTTTCATCTCTTTATTCCACAAAACTATATTATGTATTGGAACGAACCTCGGTAAGCAAGGCGGAGGATAGATTATTTTTATTTGTATAATCACAATATAAACAGAATTTGGTTAAGACTATTAATGTGCGGTATATTCGCATATATCCAAGATACCATCTTCGTCCCGGATAACGAAGACCTTATGAACGGTTCTGAACACGAAGACTTTATACGTGTTAGTCAAGAAGGTTCTAACCGTGGTCCTGAATCTAGTTCATATATAACCTTGGATAATAACGTATATTTTGGATTTCATCGTTTAGCCATCCAAGGAATAGACGATGTGTCTAATCAACCCATGACGCATAAACATTTAACCTTGATTTGTAACGGAGAGATATACAACCATAAGGTACTCTCCCAGCATTATACCATGAATACGAACAGTGACTGTGAAGTGATTTTACATTTATATGAACAATATGGTGTAGACTCGTTTCGTTTGTTGGATGGGGAATTTGCATTTATCTTATACGATAGTTTAAAACAAGAAGTGATTGTGGTGAGAGACCCCTATGGAGTGCGTCCTTTGTATCAAGGAGAGACGGTCAAGGGAGGTGGATGGATGTTTTCATCCGTGTTAAAAGGTATGATGTCTAACCTAGTGATGAAATCTACCTTGCAACAAGTGAACCCAGGAACCTATACCGTGTACCGATACAAGAATAATGGGTTTCATAAAGAATTATCTTATGCGTATCATTGTATTCGGGATGTGGTTCAATTGTATCTTACCAAAGAAGAATATATGTCTTGTGCGTATACTCTTTTGGAACGCGCTGTAATTAAAAGGATTTCTTCCAGCGACCGTCCAGTGTGTTGTTTGTTGTCGGGAGGTTTAGACAGCAGTATCGTGTGCGCCATTGCAACTAAATATTCTCGTAGTCACGGTAAACCAATGCATACGTTTAGTATTGGGATGGAAGGGTCCGTGGATTTATACCATGCTTCCTTGGTTGCAAAGCACCTGGATAGCATTCATCATGAAGTTGTATGTACAGAAAAGGAATTTTTATATGCTTTACCCAAGGTTATCATGGAGGTGGAAAGTTATGATACAACCACCATCCGCGCCAGTGTAGGTAACTGGTTGATTGGAGAGCATATCAAACGCAATACCGATTTTAAAGTGGTATTGAATGGAGATGGAGCAGACGAATTGATGGGTGGTTATTTGTATTTTAATCATGCTCCGTCTGAATCCGCCTTTCAAGAAGAATGTTACCGTTTGTTAGAACACATTCATTATTTTGATGTACTACGAAGCGACCGTTGCATTGCAAGTCATGGTTTAGAACCACGCACGCCTTATTTAGATAAGGATTTTACACAATTTTATTTATCTATCCCGATAGAGTATCGTAAAACGGATTCCGAAAAAGAATTTATGCGTGAAACGATGGAACGATTCCATCCAGATTTGTTACCTTCCAAAGTATTATGGAGACGTAAAGAGGCATTTAGTGATGGAGTCAGTGGTGTCAAACCATGGTATGAAATCATTCAATCTGGACTGACCCATTATGTGCCAAATACGACCGAACGTCTCACGCATGAACAAGCTTACTACAAGGATACGTTTATGCGTACATACCCAGATTGCGTGCATTTGATACCATTTTATTGGATGCCACGGTTCGTGTTTAGCAGTGACCCGAGTGCAAAACTGCTTGGAAACAAGCGACATATCGTGAGCACTTATTTCAATGTATGGAAACATTACCTAATAGGATTGGGTTATGATATCATTGACAAAATGAATCCCAAGCGTTTTACTATGTTCCAAAAAGTGTATAATACAGTGACTTAAATTATTATATCCATATAATTTATGAAATTAGTATTTACTTCTAGAACGTCTCCTTTGACCGTTCCTGTAAAAACATTTATTCCTGTACAAAAATCCATTCCAATAGGTCATCTTAGACGTTCTGTCGTTGGAACCATCCATTCTATCTCTACTAGTAAATCTTCCTCCTGTGGTTCTTGTGGAAGAAAATAAAGATATATAGTATGTTCCGCGTGTGCATATTTATACTATGCATCGTTCTTATATTATATATTCATCCACCTGTAACCGAACCCATGTCTATGAGGTCCACCGATTTCAATCAACACCTTAACGACCACGGTTATTATATAGATACAAACGCCATGAGTATTTATGATAAGCATGATACTCTAATTAAACATTATCCTACCCTTTCGTTCAATTCAAACGAGTCAAGTCGTATCGCTATAAATAAACCCTTGACCAACACAATTTTATTAGACCATAACATTCCGACTCCTACCCATGATATCATTACAACTCAAAATAAGAATAGGTTTAAACATGCCAAATCTTATTTTCCGTGCGTGTTAAAACCCGTGGATGGTCAGCAGGGTAAAGACGTGTATACACATATAGACACTCAAAGACAATTTGATACCATATTAAATCAAATGTTTAAAACGTACGACGCCATCATGTTAGAAAATTTAGTAGAGGGTAATAATTATAGAATATTTATATTCAACGATACCATCCTGGATGTCATTGAACGAGAGACCCCCTATGTGATAGGCAATGGTACTTCTACTTTACAAGAATTAATACGCCATAAAAACAATGAATTAGTATCCAATAAACGATATCCAGTTAAAACCATGGACCTATCCTGTTTACAACGACAAGGATATACCTTATCGTCCATCGTAAGTCCGAATGAAAAAGTATTCATAACCAATACAATCAATTATCATAACGGAGCCAACCCTAAACGAATACCCGTGCATACCGTTGACCGAGATAACAAAGATATGTTTCTAAAAGCACATAGATTACTTGGATTAGAATGCAGTGGTATAGATTACATGAGTCCAGATATCACCCTTCCATATTATAAAAACAAAGGACATATCATAGAAATCAATAGTAAACCAGATACTGAAATACACATGAAGGCAGAGAATCGTCCAAATGTATTCTTTCAAACCTTGATACAAACGTTTTGAATATAAAATTGATATATATATTATCAATACATCTATGTTTAATATACAATGACTTCCTTCGTTCCAATCACCGACCGTGAGGAAGAATTTACCCGATTCAAAACAAACATTGAACTCGTGTGGTTATATCTGATGATAGGAGGTCTATTCGGTTGGATATACCAAAGTATTTGATTAAGCTTCTTACATTTTTTTTAGATTTAGACGTGTTCGTCTATAACGTATAAAATTGAGTTCTAATACGTGTTTATAATGTTTAAAAATAGTATGAATATATATACAAGATTACCGAACGAGTTACAAACAATGATTAAATATTATGCATTATGCAGTCCTCATAAACAATCCTTAGCACTTGAACACATATGTTCTTGTATAGACGTAGAGGAAGGAAAAGAAGTCATAACGTGTAACAATCGTTTAAAGGATAGAGTAACTAGTTTCGGTGTATGGGAACACGCTTATTTTGAAGCAGATGAAACCAAGGGTATCATGCGAGGTTGGAGTCGTAGGTTGCTATGGTATTACTATAATAGATTGAGTAATACAGAGTTAATTGATTTTATAAATTCAAATTTATCTAAACCCAAAACGGAAGGTATATGTAGGATTGCTTTTGACAAAACGTATAACCGTTTAGATACATATGAATTGAATGCGTTGAGAGATTACATATATCATTTCGTTTAAAACATCTAATGCGTTGAACGCCGTTTGAAACGCAAGAGGGATACGCCAGGTTGCCATTACGCGTAGGGTGTAACCGTAAATAAATACGGCATTACAACAAATACAACCGCCGAATGAGAACCGTTCGCATACAACCGTATATTCTAGAGTATGCGCTAACGAGATACCGGTAGGATAACGAGATACCGGTAGGATAACGAGATACAAGGAAATCATTTTTTTTGATGTGAAATTCATTTCAATAAGAGTTTCTAAAAAATTGAAATACTTTTTTAGAAATAAGAATATGTTATCCGTACAATCGTACAAAGCAAATGAACTCTACCAACGAAACCTTCAATATGAAGCTGTCGCTCTTCATTCCTCGACTGGATACTCGTTCCTTGCCCGTGTGCAAGGAAGACGAGACGGACCAAGACTACGAAACCCGCATGAAAACGTTCATCGCGGAACTCTTTCACACCAACAACATCGGCAGCGTGGACCGGGTGGACCTGATTACCAAGTTGACGCCGGAAGGATATCCGTTTTACATTGCGTTCATCCACTTCGTCGAATGGTACAACCATTTTCAAGCCAAAGGATTACAAAAAGCCGTCTTCAACCCGAACCAGAAAGCCAAGATGTACGTCAGCCCAAGGAATTATTGGATTCTCTGCGAAAACAAGAAACCGCTGACGGAATCAGAAGTAGAGATGAAGGCAATCATCTACAAACAAGAAAAAGAATTAGAGACGTTGAAAAAAGAGCTGGAAGCGATGAAAAAATACGAACAAGATTCACCTGAAGCAAAGAGATATGCATCTTATATGCAAGAGCAATGTGAAAGCGCAGCACGCCAACTGTTTGAAACTCCAATGCAATCGCCAGTAGAGCTGGAACGTCCGCCTCCACTTGAGCGTTCCGAAAATGGAGATGCGTCTTGGTCACCGCTTACACGAAGCATGACGGAAGAGGCGGAAGATACACCACCGCTTACACGAAGCATGACGGAAGAAGGTTGGGGTCAATCGTGTAATGGGACTTGGATTCCGCTTCCGGAGCCACCGTTTCGTCCTATTACGTCGTGGAGTGAAATGGCGGAAGAGGAAGATATTCCCCCACCCCCCCCCGATTGCGCACAGACGCGTTCGTATTATGGAGAGGCGGGTGAATTAGGCGCACACCGAGCGCCTCCCAAGCGTCTTACACGATGCATTACTGAAATGGCGGAAGAAGAAGACATGCCACCACAGCCACAGCCTCTTACACGAAGCATTACTGAAATGGCGGAAGAAGAAGACATGCCACCACAGCCACAACCTCTTACACGAAGCTATAATCGTTGAAAAAAACATAAAAACATATAATCGTTGAAAAAAACATAAAAAACATATAATCGTTGAAAAAAACATAAAAAACATATAATCGTTGAAAAAAACATAAAAAACATATAATCGTTGAAAAAAACATAAAAAACACGTTTTTTTCTCTCATAACGTTGTATCGTTACATTTTGTATGAAAAATAGGATTACAATCTAAGAATCCTTTGTATACCATGTTTCATGGAGGGATACAAAATAACATATGTATTATATATATGAAACAAACGATGTGGGTAAAACTATTGATTAATTTTTTATTAGGTGGAACGATAGTAGCCTCTGTAAGTTACATTGCAACCTTTATGAACCCTGTATTAGCTTCTATATGGTGGTCGTTTCCGTTGTCCATTATACCAAGTATGTATTTTATGAAACAAAATGGTAAATCCAATCAATATATATCTAAATTTTTACTCAGTACAACCTTTGCATTAATTTTATTAGTACTATGTACGTTTTTAATCAGTTATTATTTAAAAGACTCTAGTAATAGTGACGGTATAGTCCCGTCCATTGCAAAAGCAACAGTATGGTGGGCGGTATGTTCAGTTATCTTTTATATCCTTATTATAAACAGTCCTTATAAACAGTCCTTTATGTGAATAAGTATTTGAATATTGGACACAAAAAAAAATGCTCCTGAACGGGATTGAACCGCTGACCATCGGTTAATAAGACCGGTGCTCTGACCACTGAGCTACAGGAGCCTATGCCTGATGTGGGGTTCGAACCCACGCGTGCGAACACAGCAGATCTTAAGTCTGCCCCCTTAGACCACTCGGGCAACCAGGCTATATATACTACTAGGAGTATGTCTTTATGTAGGTTTATATATATAATTTGTATGGTTAATCTTGAATAGGTAACAATGTATTGTTTCTGTAATAAATATTATAATAAACCGTAAAATTATTCTCATTCCTTTCAGTAGAAAGAAATGATATATAGGAGGGTTCTACATGAATAGGAGAATCATGTATGAATATATCCGCGGGCATGTCCACTGGCATGTCCAATATAAGAGGAGGCATTTCTTCTTCTACTTGTTCCGTTGTATGGGTGACGGGCTTCAAGTTATATCTACATAGTGGACATAAGGAACTGTGTTCTTTCAACCACGTCCGTATCGCCTCTGTATTGAATACGTGATTACAAGGTAAGACTGTAACGGGTTCATTGAGTTCAAACGGTGCCTGCAAGATAGGGCATAGGGTTGTACTATGACATTGGGGGTCATAGGGTTGTTCAAGCAATAAATGTTCTTCAAGCAATAAATGTTCTTCTTGTTCTGTGAGAACCTCGTTTCTAAACGTTGTGTTATCAAAACTATCGGTCAAAACGTCTTCCATGTTTTGTTGTTCCATGGCACGTAAATACGTGATTAGGTCAATGGTAGTTTGAAGATGGGTCATATTCTATAAGAGAGAATAGTTATAGGTTTATTTCATTTTTATATAATATAACAATGGTGTCATTGTGCAACGGAATATAAACTATTCATGGTAACCCGTTTTGTATCTTGTACGGTATGTATGTAACCATCCATGGAAGACCCCGAGTTTCCAACAAAAGGAGACATATGAAAATGAAAGACAGACACTGGTTTGGTTTGACCTATACGGTGACATCGTGCGACGGATTGTTCTTCTACGGCGGGGTTCCAATGTGGAGATACGAAATAAATTTCATTGAACCGTTGTAAATTTAGACCTTCACAACCCGTTTGAATATGTAATATCAGCACGTCAATGTCGCTAGATTGTAGTATTCGTCTTCGTTCTGAATTAGAGGTTCGTCCATCCAACAACGCAACTCGTAAGTTGAAATGTTCTAGTTGTATCCTTATCCAAGACATTTCTTGAATGTATTGACAAAAGACTAATTTGGAGTTACCATTATATTGTCTCTCAAACAATAGTGCAATGACTTTATTCAACTTACTTTTATAAGGAGTAATGTCCGGTTGGATTAAATCCATTGCGATACAACACTTACGCGCCCAATGAATATAAACAAAGGGGTGAAACCCGTCATACTTCTCGTGTTTCAATACATGGCTATAGGATACATTGAGACATTTCAATGGACTATGTAGGTCTTGTGATATTTTCTCTTCTAATTCGGTTTCCCAATCTACCCTTACATAAATTTGTGTCAATTCGGGTAAATGGATACCTACGTCTTGTTTGGTTCTCCTCAAGACGAATTGTTGAACAATGTCCTCTTTGTGTTGGCAAGCATAGAGAGAAGAGATTCCCAATAGTTCACATAGACCATAAAAATCAGTAAGTTTGTTTTGAATAGGGGTTCCTGTGATTAACCATGTATGCGTCGCACGCAGACGACAAGCCTGTTTATGTAAACGTGTAGTTCTATTTCTTAAATGATGTGCTTCATCAAAGACAATACGGTTCCATTGGAGTTGATGCAAGAAAGAGTTTGGTTTGGATATCATCCCATAAGTTGTAAAGACCAAAGGTGCTTGATATAGTGTTTCTAATGTAATATGTTTTACGTTAGAACCATGATAGAGCAATGGTGTATGTCCCAAAGTCTTTATACATATAGATTCCCATTGTTCCAGCAATGCACGTGGAAGAACGACCAAAGTGTGTAATTTAAAATTCTCCAAAAGGACACCAATCATTTGTATGGTTTTACCTAATCCCATTTCATCCGCCAATATGCCAGAACGTATCGTTCGGTCGTTGATTACAACCCCAGACGTCTCTCTATGGCACATCCATTTCACTCCTTCGGTTTGATGCATGGACACGTCCATGTTGTTTCGTTTTAGGTAATTAGAAAACCTTTCCATCGTTCATTTGTATTTCTAATAAGTATTTAAGAAATGAATTTCAATTTTATAATAAGTAATTGAATAACCAATAAGTAAAAGATAGATATTCACTTTAGAATCATTTCTCGAGTAACCACTTTTCTAATTCTATATATCAAAAGTAATT
>Ga0222629_1000044_pt1 | contig 50223 bp, 41 predicted proteins | sample AntAcemetagenom1_FD_179847 | JGI IMG/M metagenome (GOLD analysis project Ga0222629, IMG submission 179847) | Saline water microbial communities from Ace Lake, Antarctica - #1 | ecosystem: Environmental > Aquatic > Non-marine Saline and Alkaline > Saline | place: Antarctica: Ace Lake | collected... | reverse complement strand
CAGAACTGCCCAGGGCCGAGACCGTTGAGGCTATCGAAGCCCTGCTGCCGGGCAATGTAAACCCAGAGCAGATCAAACTCTAACGCGCCACCCCGTCGTTTATTTTACGCTTACCCTGCGAATGGTGAAAACAGCCTCTATAGGTTGTTGAATTGCACGTTCGATTAACCCACTTTTGAAGATATTTGCACTGAATAGTTGGCCCACGTCTAAAGCAATGTTTTAGACTGATTTCGTGCAGTTATCCCAATCAGCATGGTTCAACATTCAGTGCAATTACTGGGTCAAATATGGATGCAATTCAACACCTTCGCGTCAGATGGCTTCTTCTTCGGATTTGAGAAACTAATACAGCAAATCGGCATCCAGAGTTCTGTGCTCCGCGGCGCACCAGAAGACTTTTTAAAGTTCTTCGCCGCCACGATTCTTTGTAGTTTCAATTGATTTGCTTTAACTTTTTTCTGCAGCCAACACCGCTTGCCAACATAGTAAGTGCCACTGTGCAGTTATTCCAAGGCTCCTGCACGTAAGACTTGTGTGTGAGGCTCTGTATTATTCTCAAGTTCTGCTGAGGCAATAATCCCTGTGTCTTTTAGTTTCATACGTTTATGCAGTTCTCTGTTAGCGTTGCGGATGTCATAGACGGTCTTTGCCTTGTGGGAGGAAGAGACTACTGCATCTTTAACCCGCCGCGACGCATTGGCAGCTTTCCCACCATAGACAGCATGGGTGCGCTTCAGAATCATGAAGGCGAATATGAACGGCAAGGAGCCAACGGACGCAATGAGGATCAGCTCAATCAGCTTCGAAACGCAATCGTCCGTTGTTTAACATTCATGGTTCTTTCTCGGTTGATGCTTGTTATAATCTTGACCGGCTAGTAGAGCTGCACCGCACCCTGCCAAACGGTTTCTTCACTCGCCGATCGTAATGATGACCGACTCGGTAGTGGTGTTGCGCACCCTCACACGGTGCCCATCAAGTCATAACCGGTCGGCTTTGTATCGTGTGAAACCGGTTTCTATTCCCAACAGAGTCCCATAGAATAATAAATGTTCAACGTCCACTCGCAATCTGCCAAGGCCCGCCCATGAGGTTCAGACTTACTAGGACATGCGTCGCGTTCATACGCTCGTCACTTTTATTGGCCGCAACAACATTGCAGCTTGCCGCGTGTGGCGGATCCGAAGCGCCAGCGCCTGCAGCGTCGGTTGCTGTTACCGTACTGAAGATAGTGACTGAGGATGTTCCAGTGACCACTATTTTTGTCGCACAGACGCAGAGCTCCCAGGCGGTAAATATTCAGGCGCGTGTTTCCGGGTTTCTCGAACAGCGCGTCTACACCGAGGGGTCTGCGGTCAAAGTAGGGCAGGTACTCTTCGAAATGGATAAAAAGCCCTTCCAGGCGCAGGTGGACGGCGCTGCTGCTGCATTGCAACGAAACGAGGCAGCACTGGAGGTAGCGCGGACCAACCTGGCGCGCACCAAACCGCTGGTTGAATTGAATGCTTTATCGCAACGGGATCTTGACGATGCGCGTGGACAGTATGAGCAGACTGCTGCTGCAGTGGCGCAATCAAAGGCGCAGTTGGATTCTGTACAGCTTGATTTGTCGTACGCGACAATCACGTCGCCGGTGGATGGTGTCAGCAGTTTCTCGGCGGTGGCAGATGGTACTTACCTTGATGCCCAGAACGCACAACTGACAACTGTTTCAGTGCTATCGCCAATGTGGATAAATTTCAGCCTCTCTGAAAATGATATGGAGCGTATGCGTCTAGAGGAAAAAGAGGGGCGACTCAAGCCGCCGGCAGATGACCAATACACCGTTGAAGTGCAAATGGGTGATGGCAGTGTGTTTCCGCAAAAGGGCCGGATCGATTTTACAGCCCCTTCGTACAATGTCGAAACAGGAACGTTTCTGATTCGCGCAGTGGTCGAGAATCCTGAAGGCGTCCTGCGCCCTAACCAATATGTACGTACCCGATTGCTCGGTGCCTCGCGCCCCAGTGCAGTTCTGATTCCGCAGCGTGCAGTGCAGCAAAGTGCGCAGGGGCATTTTGTCTGGATTGTAAACAAGTCGGATCAGGCTGAGATGCGTCCGGTGGTTGTGGGCACATGGTACGGCGATAACTGGTTTATTAATTCTGGACTTGCCAGCGGCGATCGTGTCGTTGTCGACGGAGCATTGCGACTCGCACCGGGTACCGCGGTTGCAATTAAGGAAGCAGATTCAGATGCAGGGGCCGAGATGGGCGCCGCCGCTTCGGCTTCAACAACAAAAAATTAGGCAAGGAACCCGCTGTCATGTTCTCGCGATTCTTTATAGAAAGGCCGATTTTTGCCAGTGTTGTGGCGATTGTCCTTTGTCTGGCAGGGGCGGTATCACTGTCAGTGTTGCCGGTTCAACAGTATCCAAATATTACACCTGTGCAGGTGAACGTCTCTGCGACCTACCCGGGGGCTGACTCCAAAACCCTGGCTGACTCTGTGGCTGCACCCATAGAGGCGCAGATCAACGGTGTCGACAATATGCTCTACATGACGTCGAGCAGTTCGGCAACCGGGCAGCTGACCTTGACGGTCTACTTTGCCCTGGATACCGATCCCGATATCGCGCAGGTGCAGGTTCAGAATCGCGTCAATCTTGCATTACCGCAATTGCCAACGGCGGTGACACAGCAGGGCGTCTCGGTGCAGAAGAAATCGTCGTCTATCATGATGCTGATCGGCGTCTATGGTAAAGACGAACGCTACACTGCCGATTACATAGCCAACTACGCCAACGTGTATATTCTGGATGCGCTTAAGCGGGTGTCCGGCGCGGGACAGGCACAAATTATGGGTGTGCCGGATCAGGCCATGCGAATCTGGATGAACCCTGACAGAATGGCTTCGCTAGGCATTACTACCAGCGATATAGCCACTGCTGTTAATGAGCAGAATGCGTTGTTTGGCGCAGGCCAGATCGGGCAGCAACCGACGGACGGCCCCGTGCAACTTACGCTACCCGTGGTGACGCAGGCTCCGTTTGTAGATCCGAAGCAGTACGAGAATATTATCCTGCGCGCTGACCCGGATAATAGCGCTATCGTGCGGCTCGGGGATGTAGCGCGGGCCGAGGTCGGGCTACGCCAGTACATAGTCGATTCTAAATTCAATGGCACAGCAGCTACGTTCATTGCTGTCTACCTGCAGCCTGGTGCCAACGGCCTGACGGTCTCGGCGGGAGTCAGGAAGACTCTCGAGGACATGCAGTCGAGTTTCCCCGAAGGGCTGGAGACCGTCATTGCACTGGACACTAACGACTTTGTGAAAATTTCTATAAAAGAAGTTATACACACATTGATCGAGGCGGTGCTGTTGGTCGTACTGGTAGTATTCCTGTTCCTGCAGAGCCTTCGGACTACGATCATCTGTGCAGTTGCCATCGTGGTGGCACTGACAGCGACGTTTACCGGTTTGCTGGCACTGGGCTTTTCTATCAACCTGATTACACTTTTCGGCCTGGTACTCGCAATCGGGATGGTGGTGGACGATGCGATTGTTGTGGTTGAAAACGTCGAACGCAACATGCATGACCACCAGCTTCCACCTAAGGAAGCCACGATCAAATCCATGGGGGAGATTTCCACATCCTTGGTCGCCGTAGTGTTGGTGATGGCTTCAGTGTTTATCCCCGCCGCTTTTCTGCCCGGCACAACGGGTCAAATTTACAAGCAATTCGCCGTCACCATCGTGGTATCAGTGACGATTTCCGGGTTCCTTGCACTCACGCTTACGCCGGCAATGTGCGCGATCATCCTGAAGTATAAACCACCCGCAAAGCGTGGCTTCTTCGCCTGGTTTAATCGTGGGATGGACGCAACAACCCGTGGTTTCGGTCATGCGGTTCAATTTGTGATCAAGCGCTCGGCCATCGCTTTGACAATGCTGCTCTTTTTCCTGTGGAGCATCTATCACTTGTTCTCGATCACGCCAACCGGCTTTGTGCCGAACGAGGACCAGGGCTACGTCATGGCGGCGATTATTATGCCCGAGGCCGCCAGCATCGAACGTACTCAGGCCGTCGCCGAGAAAGTGGATGCGATTTTCGCAAAAATCCCCGGGGTCGATACGCGCTCCATGATTACCGGCTACAGCCTGTTGGATAGCGGCTTCAAGACCAACGCTGGCGCGTTCTTCGTCACCCTCAAGGATTTTGATGAGCGCTATGCTTCGGCCGCGACAGCGCGTGAGCAAAATGCGCGTGCTGTGCTGATGACCCTCGCCAAAGAAACGGCAGATATTGAGGAGGCTATTGTCTATCCGGTGGCGCCGCCACCGATACCGGGTATTGGCTCCACTGGTGGCGTTGAGTTCTGGATTCAGGACACGGGTGCGGGCGATCCGTCGCAACTCGATGCCGTCACACAAAAATTCCTCAAGGCGGCGAAAGAAAGGCCAGAACTCACCCGCGTGAGTTCCACGTTCCGCGCCAATACACAGCAGTTGCGTGTTAATGTCGATCGCGAAAAAGCGACACTCTTAGGCGTGCCTGTGGAAGATGTCTACAGTGCGATCCAGGCGCAGTTTGGTTCGCTGACGGCAAGCCAGTTCAACCAGTTCAGTCGTGTTTGGTGGGTGATTCTGCAGTCTGACGCTAAATACCGGCAGAGCCCGGAAGACCTCGGGCGCCTCTATACCCGGTCAACCAATGGCAAGATGGTACCCCTGTCCGCGGTGGTCTCGACTGAGTGGGTGTCTGGTCCGGATATGTTGTCGCATTTCAACGGTTTTCCTGCGGCCAAAGTCAACGCCAGCGCTCTGGAGGGGTATAGCTCTGGTCAGGCCATTGCCGCGATGGAGGCCGTCGCTGCCCAGACGTTACCCCAGGGCTACACCTATGGCTGGTCGGGCATAGCATTTGACGAACAACAATCGGGCAGCACCTCGATGATCGCCTTCGCGTTTGGCCTCATTATTGTTTTCCTGGTACTCGCCGCGCAGTACGAGTCGTGGATTCTGCCGGGGGCCGTGATGTCTGCAGTGCCCTTTGGGATACTCGGTGCGCTGCTGCTGATCACTTTTCGCGGCCTCGAGAACGATGTGTATTTCCAGATTGGCCTGCTGGTGCTGATTGGACTTGGTGCCAAGAACGCTGTCTTGCGAGTCTCTGCTGCGGTTGAGTTTCGCAAGCAGGGCAAATCTATTATGGAAGCGACGGTGCTGGCAGGCGAGCAGCGGCTGCGCCCTATCATTATGACATCGCTCGCTTTTGCAGCGGGTTGTATGCCACTGGCACTTGCGATGGGTGCGGGCGCCAACGCACGGCATTCAATCGGCACAGGTATTATCGGTGGCATGATAGGCGAAACGACACTTGCCATGCTCTATGTTCCGCTGCTCTTCTATCTCTTCGATAGTTTTGGTGAGCGTAATTCCAAGGAAAAGGATAAAACGACTGTTGGCGAAGAGACGTCGGATGATGTGCCCGCTGCAAAGACGCCAAGGGAGGGTGACTGACATGGTGCACTCTAAATGCCCCTTGCGTGACTTTGCAGCAGCCGTGCTGCCCCGATTCTGGTCCCGTTCTTACTTGCCGGTGGTTGTGGCGTCTGTATTGCTGACTAGCGGCTGCACAACGCTGGCTCCGCAGTATGAAAGACCCAAAGTGGAAATACCTGCTACTTATCGGTTCGAACCAACGATCGTCGCGGTAACCGCCAACACCGCATGGTGGCAACAGTTCGGTGACCCGGTACTGGACGAACTCATTACCTCGGCGCTGGTCAATAACTATAGCGTGCAGATTGCCGCAGCGAATGTTGAAGGGGCGCTAAGCATCGTCACCCAGACGCGGTCTGCTTTGTATCCACAGGTAGGCTACGCAGCCAGCGGTACGGAGTTGCGTTCTCCCGATACCGGGCTGACGGCTGCGATACCTAATTTGCCGAATCCTCAGGAAACTTATCAGGCGATGCTGTCTGCCAGTTGGGAACTCGATCTCTGGGGTCGAATACGAAACCTGTCTGAAGCCGCACAGGCGAGTATGCTGGCAACGGAGGAGGTTCGACGCGGTGTGATTCTTACGCTAGTCTCTTCAGTGGCGAGTAGCTACATCTCCTTGCGCGGTCTGGACGAGCAACTTGCTGTTGGCCAGCGCAATCTCGCCACCTATGGTGAGTCCGTCCGTCTCTATCAACTGCAATTTAAGTACGGACAATCCTCGCTAATGACTGTCGCGCAAGCGCAGTCGCAGTATGAGACCGCCGCAACGCAGATCCCGCAGATCGAATCTCAGATTGCCCAGGTAGAGAATGCCTTATCGGTATTGCTCGGTCGTAATCCCGGCCCCATCCCGCGTGGAAAATCGGTTTCTGAATTGGTGTCCCCTGTTGCGCCGTCGGGTCTACCTTCAACCTTGCTGGAGAGGCGGCCAGATTTGTTGCAGGCAGAGCAATCGTTGATCGCTACGAATGCGCAGATCGGCGCCGCAAAAGCGCTCTACTTTCCCACTATCTCATTGACGGGAGCTTTCGGCAGCCAGAGTTCCAGCCTGTCAGATCTATTTGAGGGGTCGACACGCACATGGAATTATGCGGGCCAGGTCGTCGGCCCGATTTTTACTTTCGGCGCGGTCAGTGGTCAGGTTGCACAAGCGGAAGCGGCCCAACGTGCCGCGCTGGCGAGCTACAAGCTCGCAGTGCAAAATGCGTTTGCCGATGTCGAAAATGCGCTAGTAGCGAACCTGAAAATTGGAGAGCAGCTGTTAGCGCAGAAGCGCCTGGTGTCAGCGCTGGCTGAATACGAAAGGCTTGCGAAACTGCAGTATGACGGTGGCTATGCCGCTTACTCCACGGTTCTGCAAGCGCAGCAAACTCTGTTCCCAGCTGAGCTGGCGCTGGCTGCACTGCGCGCGTCTGTGCTGAACTCATCGGCGGCTATTTACACTGCAATGGGGGGAGGCTGGATCGACGAGGCGGGCAAACTGATCGGGAGGGCGCCGCCAGCACTTGAAGAGCCGGCTGGCGGACCACCTCTATTTTGATCGCGTTACAGTGGAGCGGCCAATAGATGTTTACGCCACAGACTGATGATAATTCAATGTTTGCTCTACCTCAGCAATAAAAGCCTCATGGTCGTAACGAGGTTGTGGAATTTTTATCTTGAACGTCATACGGTGTAGTTGAGCGTTTCTCATTAGGGTGTAGAAGCCAAGACACCGTTGCGCGGCTTCGGTGAAAAGACGGTGGCGCGCTTTATGATTTTCCAGCGCCCAGTGAGAGAGTTCCAGCTCACGCTTGTTGACTCCCCTGACGCGAGCGCAAAGCTCAGCGCTTGCCTTGTCCTTACTAATTGTTTTGTTTGGATTTATATCTGAGTGCTGTTGGCTTAGATTTAGCCCGCGCTCATGATTGATTATTTCCAGTGACGCATTGTTGTTTTCGGTCACGCCAACAAAACCGATACAACCCCTTGAAAGACCTTCTAAATACTGGGACTGTACATTGCGATTTTGCGCTGTAGGTTGTTGCGGCAGATATGTGAACACCATCACATTGTGTAACGAAAATTTTCTCGCTAGATCGCTCTGCGCTGAAAATAATAAAATTTCTAACTGATTGAAACTGTTAAATAATTAATTCGGTAGTAGTGAGCCTGTCGGAATTTATGTCGCCAAGCCTGTCGCTGGTGTATCTGCCCCTCGATCTTTTTCCAGGCACTTTTCCTTGGTGGATCACGTAAATCTTGCTATGGTTTTGTCTATATAAATTTAATATTTGTGGTTGTAGCTATTAAGGTCGCCATTTCAGGGAAGGAAATTATGTCATTTGTGCTCATGGTTAGAAACCTTGCCGCGTTTCTTGCGCTCATCTGTGCCGCCAAGGCAGGTGCCCAATTTCCTGCATCTCAGGTGGTGGCTGAGTCGCAAGGCATCGCCGTCGCGATTTCCAATTGGACTCCCTTTATGGTGAATTCGAGCTTCACGGCAACCGCCACCGGCATCAGCGGCCCTGGCTTTCCTGTCTCGATCCTGCCTTACCAGAACACAGGGACAGGTGTTTACTTGCGAGGTGGGTCCAACAGTGATGAATATGTGCAGATGACCTATGAGGTTATCAACGGTGATCCCGAGAGCCAGGGGCTCCCGGCCTTCGATGTTTGGTTTTCGGCAGCGACGGATTGGGACTTCAAAGCCGCCGCAGGCGACGTGCTTCATACGGTGAAGAAAAAAGTCACTTCCGATACGAAGGCTAGTATAAAAAAGACGGCGGCTGATTCTGGTGAGGACGCTCTGGAAGCGGCAGGCGCTGCGGATGGGATGACCGAGGCATACGCGGCGCTGAAGGTTATGGAGGACATCGCCAAGTTTGGCAAGGCACTCGACCCGACCTATGTTATGAGCTTCGGGTTTTTACCGGCAACTTCAGCCACGCCGTTCTACACTGGCGAATCCTGCGTTGCTCAGGACCAGAACTCGCCTGGCCCTGCCAATGTCGTCATTGTAGGACCAAACGAGGAAATCACCGCAGACAATGCCACTGAGTTTTTCGTGCTAGCGGCTGGCAGTGTGAACGAAAGCTATCCGGGTTTTGTCGATGTCAGCTTCAGTCCCATGTGTGATTATGTCTGTGCCGCGTGGAACGCGACCAGTGATTATCTTGGTGAATACTCGCAATCAGACTGCACCGCAGCGACCTCCGGATCGACGGGCGCTGATAGCTACACCGCGTTCTCTAATCAAAATGTTTGCCTGGTCACGCCCGCAGATGGACCTAATGCGGTGGCTTGGGTTTCGCCTGCCCCCGGCCAGACCACTCGATGGGTGCCGCCGAGCAATTGCGGCACACCCGCGGCGAACAGTTACAATTCGGTAAGCACAAGTATTTGCGGGTCCTGCCCGCCGGTCGAGTCAGGCGATCCTGCTGGAAGTTGGAGCGAGTCGTGTACGCTCGTCAGCTTTACAGACACGACGCTGTGCGCAGACTGTGCTAGTGCCGACAGTCCAGAAGTCACTACTAGCTGTGCCGCCTGTAGTACCGAAGTCTGGAATAATGACAACGGCACGCTCGTCTGCGATACATCCGCGCCACCTGGCAGCTGGCTCGAGTCCTGTGATTCCAGCGATTATGTCTATAATGGAACCGCACAGAGCCTGTGTGCGACCTGTTCAACTGACGATGCCGCTGAGTCTTACTCGTGTCAGGTCTGTTCGAGTAATACTTGGTCGAACGTAAATGGCCAACTCGTCTGCGCGGCCGCGGCTGCGGAGGAGCCCCCGAGCTACGAGGCGCCGCCATCTTGCGGGGTGTTTCCGTCAGGACCATTGCCCGAGCTGTTTGCCTCATCCCACCTCGTAAATCTAAGCAAGCCTCTGTTGGGAGCAATTCGATGACTCCAATGTTTTCTGTTCGCCCAATGATCTGGGTGCTCGCAATCGTGGCCTTCACTCTGGCCCTTCCAGCCCATGCGGTGAGGCTCAGTTCCACAGGCGCGAACAACGAATACGTTGGCGTGGCGAACTATGCCTTCAGCTATAGTTCGGTTCCCTATACGCTGACAGCTAGCTGCACGAATGGCTCTGCGAGAGACTCTGCCTGGAAAGTCATTCCCGCCTCGTGCGACACCACCACCGATAGCAGTTGCTGGGCCGACACGTGTGAGGGCTGCAACTTTGCCGACGCCTACATCTCCCTGAGCTCGATGCGAAAAGGGTTGTTAAATTATTACGCGCGCGATCATAAGGACGGCGACCAAGGCGTGTGCACGTTCGAGATTGGTACATCGAGCTTCAGCATCAATTTCAACTATCAGGACACTGGCGTAGATTTTTCGCTGTCACTTGTTCCGGGCACCAGCACCGGGGAAGCGGGCTGGATCACTTCAGGCAGCTGCCCTCCAGCCTCGCCTCCGGCCTCGGCCGACGTCCTTCCGCAGTCTTTTTCGGCGAACGTCGATCCCGAAAGCCAATACAACCTAATCTGCAACGAGGATTTTCTCGTCAGCCTTGCAGCTGACCCCTCCATCTCGAACGGCGCGATGATCTCCGTGGTCAACAATGTGAATGCGCTGTCAACCGGGGCACAAGAATTGCCCTCTGCAGTCGAGATGACCGCGACTCGGGCGTCATCCGGGGCCTTATCGAGCCAGGAAGAGGGGGCGCGTACATTAAGTAATCGAACCACCGATTCGGGCCGCTGGCTTGTGACCTCAGACGCTGCGGGCCGAGAGGTGCGCGGTGCCCTGATTTCAGGTGCCTCGCTTGACACGACTGAGCTGGCCGCGTGCCACCTCGCGGGAGATGACGGCAGCTTGGACCCTGTAGACAGACACTATCTCTACGACTGCGTCTTAGCTTCTCTCGACGGTACCTCGACCCGAAATGAAGCGATAACTCTGCCCGGATCTCTCCTCCGGGTGCGCCCTTTAAAGGGGCCGGTGCCGCCGGTCCTCGCGACGGATGTCGACGTCGTCTCCTACGTCAACATAGCGATTAGCGAGTTTGCGAAGAGCGCGCGAGTCTCCTCGACCGATACCTCGCAGAATATCGTTTGGCATGGTCAGGGTGGACAGAGCCGAGTCGTTATGGTTAAACGAGGATCGGAGGATCAAATCGAGGTTGTTACACATTCTGCCAAAGCTTTAAGCCCCATCTTCATGGCCTGTGCGGCGAGTCAGGGGGGCGACGAACTCAACCCCGAGTACCTCTGCAAGGCGAATCTAAGGTGTACTGGTTCGCCCTGTGCCGACTCCAGCTGGAGCGTTAATTCGAAGCTTAAACTGCCCGCAGCGCTCTTTAAAAATAGGCCGTGCCAGCCCGACAACGGTGTGCTTTCCATGAAGCCTTTTCTCAAGGTGGAGAGTCCTGGCCTCAAGGGCCGCCGCGACCTACTCAAGTTTCACTCAAAAATTGTTTTCCCCGCGGGTAGCGTTATTCGGCCAGACAAGACCGGCTTCCGCCTACTGGTCGAGGACGCTCGCGGCTATACTGTCGTCGATGTCGACGTGCCCGGGAACCATTATGCTGCCTCGGATCGCACGCAATCTCTCCAACCGCAAAAACCACGGAGGGATTTATGGCAAGTCGGCCGAGGGGGGAAGATGTTCACATACCGATCCTCGAAGCCCATTGGTGGCGTTGTCCCCTCGATTACTATGAAACTTACCCGTCCTCGCGGCAACGAGTGGCTAGTGACCGTTACTGGCAGCCGGGGACGCTTGAATGCTCAGGATCTGTTACTCCCGCTCGACGCAAGTTTGACCCTGAATCCAGCCGACCAGAACAGTGGTCTCTGTTCGGCAACGGATTTTGCGAGCCCCACCGAGTCAGGCAATACAGTCGGGACCTGCAGCGAGCAGCCCATGGGACCGGATAAAGGAGGAGCCAGGATCATCTGTCGCTGAGCCCGGCACTACGAGCACCGTATTCTGTTTTTAGACTTGGGGAAGCCAGCGTAGACTAGTCTGTTCAATGACTGGAGAGGGGTCTGCCTCGCCAGTCAGCTGGAGTCTGGTAGCTACGACAGTTCGCTTCCTGTGTACTGATATAATGGGCAATGGCTAAACCCGCCGCTACGCCGGTAGATGGATCGTCTTCGACAACCCTACCCCTGAACGGGTTGTCGAGAATGTCGTTTACTGCAGGAATTAGTGAAGATCCCCCGGTGCGAAGAATAAGATCTATATCATCCAGCCGACAGCAGGCTTTATTGAGAAGCATAGGTTATACAAGCGGCCTGTTGAGACAAAATTCCCTCACTGATTTTGTGAATTGAACGTGACACATTCGAGCAACTCGCTGCTATTGACCTGAAATTTTTCTTGTAGCGGCGAGTACGCAATCCCCTTTTTTCATTGTTCCTTGACACTTGACACTTGACACCTGCCCCTTGGCATTTGGCGATGTCTCGTTGCTTGCCCATTTGAGCCTAGTCAGCAGCGCGCGCTACAGAAATTGATCCAATAGTCCACCACGTTGCGTATTAGCCTGTCTGATACACGTGATAATAATTAACATTCCTGTTTATGTAAGGCGTCAATGTGAGTAATCAGAAAAATAGCGTTAGGCCCGTTACCCCTTGGGACATTTTGGTGCAAAAGCTCACGTCTCTCAGTAAGCAAGTAGAATCAGTCGCAGATCTGGATGCAACCTTTCTCGAGACTCTTTCCGAATCACTGGCATTAGCACAGGGTATGAATTCCTATATCGGTAGTATCACGACCCAAGAATCGGGTGATTTGCTGAACCTGACAGAGCGCACACAAACTGAAGACTGGCAAAAACTGTTTCAAGACGGAGACACGACACTCGGGCTCGAACCGGAAATGGTCTCAGGCCATATCGAGGGGCAGTTTTTAAAGATGCTGGTGCATGCAACGCAAGCAAAAGCGATTTTAGAGATTGGGTTGTTTACAGGATATTCCGCGTTAGCTATGGCAGAGGCTTTGCCTGCTGATGGCCAGCTTTTAGCCTGTGAAATTGACCAATATGCAGCTGATTTCGCCCGTCGCTGCTTCCAAGCATCAGCACACAATTCGAAAATTTCTATAGAAGTCGGCCCAGCAAAGGACTCGTTGCTGACACTTGCGAATCAGGGCCGCCAGTTTGAGCTGATTTTTATTGATGCTGACAAAGCAGGCTATATCGCTTATCTAGACTTTGTAATATCCAATGATTTGCTGACACAAAGTGGGCTAATTGTGATCGACAACACGCTTATGCAAGGAGAACCCTACACACGTAAAAATATCGGTGCCAATGGAGAAGCTATCGATAAATTCAATCAATTTGTAGCATCTGATCCACGAGTGGAACAGGTAGTACTGCCTATCCGCGATGGCATCACGTTAATCCGTATTCTTTGACGACCCAGATAGTCGGACATTTTCTATGAATATAAGGCTGAAAAACGTGCTGGCGCTTTCCGGGCTGACTTTACTATCGCCTGTGACATTTATGTTGGTTCTGGCGTCCCTGGTAGCGAGGCTGACTGAGATGTTGGTCTCAAAAGTTGTTGGTATTAGTGGCGACGACAAGCATGTTGGAGTCAAAAAGACGATTTTGATTAGTGGGGGTAAGATGACTAAAGCACTTACGCTTGCGCGTGCTTTTCACGCGGCGGGGCACCGTGTCCTTCTGGCCGAAACTCCAAGGTACGCATCGACCGGGCATCGATTTTCATATGCGGTCAGCAAATTCTACACCATACCCGGCCCCCAAGATTCTAATTATACTCAGGCCCTTTTGAGCATTATCCAGAATGAAAGCGTCGATGAATACGTTCCAGTATGCAGTCCTTTATCCAGTTTTTACGACTCGCACGCTATCCCATTTCTTAAGCCATTCTGCCGCGTAGTCCATGTTGATCCGGACAAAATCTTTGATCTCGATGATAAATATAAATTTGCTAAGAAGGCCGAACAGTTAGGACTTCGCGTACCCAAAACGCTATTGATAACTGACCCTCAGCAAGTGGTAGATCTTGACTTTACTGACGAGTCACGCCCCTTTATTTTGAAGAGTATTGCGTATGACGCAATACGTCGGCTAGATCTCACCAAATTGCCTCTTGAAACAGCCGAAAAAACTGCTTCTTTTGTTAGATCATTACCCATATCGAGTGACAACCCCTGGATTCTGCAGGAGTTTATAGAAGGGGATGAGTACTGCACGCATGGGACTGTTATTAATGGCGTTTTGACAGTGTACTGCTGCTGCGAATCGTCGGCGTTTCAAATTAATTATTCGCATGTAGAGGAATCTGACATTGAAGAGTGGGTTACTCACTTTGTTTCCGCAATGAAATTTACTGGTCAAGCCTCGTTTGATTTTATACGTGCGAATGATGATGGAAAATTTTATGCCATAGAGTGTAATCCTCGCGCACACTCCGCCATAACGCTGTTTAGTAATCGGCCGGAACTTGCCATGGCCAATTTGAGTAATACGGGTGATTCGTATCCGCTAAAGCCGTTAGAAAAATGCCGACCAACGTATTGGATTTTTCATGAACTTTGGAGATTTGCTAAGCAGCTTCACTCACCTCGAGATGCACGGGCAGTCGTCAAAACAATTTTAACCGGGAAAGACTCCGTGTTCAATTGGCGTGATCCACTTCCCTTTTTTATGCTCCACCACTGGCATATTCCGTCGCTGCTAGTGAAGGATTTCCAAGAAGAACGGGGTTGGCTGCGGATTGACTTCAATATCGGCAAGTTAGTGCAAGAGGGTGGTGATTAGTCATGCGCCCAAGGCACATACTGCAGCTAGTCGGTTCTCCAACAGACGACTTTCATTGTGAGCTTTCAGAAATGTATGCATTGGGTTGCACTAATGCTTTTTTCGGAAACGAGCTGTATCGGTTTTCTTTCGCTCATATATCACCTAATGGCATCTGGTGCTTCCCTGAATCGCTCTCCTTAAATGATAGGCAGGCAGCAGAACAACATACGACTGCAGACGCGTTAGCCATCATTTCGTCTATGGCTGTCGACTGTTGCTTGCCACAACTATTTTGCTTGCGCGGTATGACAGAGTTTCGCGCTATCTTCAACGTTTTAAGCATACCGTTCATCGGCAACAGTCCACTTCAGATGGACTTGTCGGCGGATAAAGTGCTTGCGCGCAACATTGTGTTAGCAAGTGGAGTGAACGTACCGGAGGGGCAAGTCATTACAAAGGCATCGTGTTTATCACGATCTATTTCACCGATCTCTTATCCTGTGGTCGTTAAACCCGCAGGTTCTGACAACTCTCTTGGAGTGAGTCTCGTCACCGACGCCGCCCAACTTGAGAATGCTGTTGCTGATGCGCATCTCTATCATGATCGTGTGCTTATCGAGGAATATATTGAGATAGGCCGAGAAGTGCGATGTGGGGTTATTCAGCGGGGTGATGAGCTTTTTTGTCTGCCACTTGAAGAATATGCGGTTGATGCCAACAAGCGCCCGATCCGCTTACACAGTGACAAGTTGGTGCGTGATAGCGATGAAATATTAGATTTGCCGGCATCGGCGCTTGGCCTGACATGGATTGTTGATCGCGAAGACCCAATCACCGAGATCATTCAAAGCGAGGCCTTGAAATGTTATGCGGCACTTGGGTGTCGTCACTATGGTTTATTTGATTTCAGGGTTGATCCGAGCGGGGTTCCATGGTTTTTAGAAGCCGGATTATACTGCTCTTTTTCTCCTGGAAGCGTCATTGTCAAAATGTGCGTGGCCGATGGGATATCACTGGAAAATTATTTCGCAGAGTGCGTGGAGCTGGCAATCGTTGGCAGCTGAAATGCGCCGCAACCCCGCACCCTATCTTTCTTAACTATCACCTACCCACTTAATCTGCTGGAAGCATTTAATGAACAGTCTACTCCCTCGATTACAATCTTTTTCGCAAAGCTACTCGATAAAATATAGCGATAGAGAAAATGTGCGGCCTGCGCTTGACCGGCTTGTCCAAAACGCGTCGTTTCAAGCCATACTATCGGAATTGATTGAGCAGCCTGTTTTTTCTAAGGGTTTTGGTCAACAATTCGCAACCTTAGGAGCTGTGGAGGGGATCGCGCCAAGCCGATTATTGCGTGGGTCGTTAAACTTGGCACTTGGGCAGTTTTTGACACTCTTTGCGCAGCTGGTTGAATCTTTAAGCGGAGAGAGTCAGCACAATGCTAGTGATGGCAAGGTTGCCGAAGAGGGTGTTTTAGATATTGGCCAATGGAGAGTATTAGCTGATTGCGTGCTTGAAGACGATGATGTCAGAGACATAAAGTTACTCACCTACCTGACATCCACCATTAGTGACGCGGAGACTGTTGCGTACTATTCAGATCTGCGCGAAAGATTAGTCGTTGAGAACCCACACGCAATTTATCCAACGTCAGGATACAGAGAATCTGACGGATCAGTAGTCAGTACGGCTGATAATTTGACTAGCGAAGCCGTAATGAGCTTTAGTACTTTTGCGACGATCAGAACCGTAGATAACTCTCTAAATTGTCACAACAACGTATTGCGAGATATCTACAAACCTTTGGGGCGCTGCGTATGTTTGATCGACAAGAATGTAGAGACGATCTATGGCCACGACATCAGCACTTATTTTGAACACCATAACATTAGCCTTGAAAAGTTAGTTTATCGGGCCATGGAGATTGATAAGGGCATCGGCACCGTAGAAAGTATGCTGGGTGATTTTAAACGCTGCGGAGTTTCTCGTAACGAACCCATTTTGATTATAGGTGGCGGTGTTTTATCCGATACCGGTGGTTTAGCATCGGCGTTATACGGGCGAAATACGCCCTATGTGATGTTGTCGACCTCAATCGTCACGGGTATCGATGCAGGCCCATCACCGCGTACGTGTTGCGATGGATTTGGCTACAAAAATTTATTGGGAGCTTATCACCCACCAGTAGTTTCAATTACCGATCGATTTTTCTTTAAATCTTTAAGTGAAGGCTGGCTGCGTCATGGAATCGCTGAGATTATAAAAATGGCTGTCGTCAAAAATCTAACGTTATTTGAACAGTTAGAGATCGCTAATGCAGAATTAATTTCTACCCGCTTTGGCACTAGGAACTGTAATGACAATGATCCAATTCAGGCGCAGTCTCAAGCGATTCTTGGCGCAGCCCTTAAGTCTTATATCGAAGCCGAATATGACAATTTGTACGAGACGCATCAGTGTAGGCCGCATGCGTATGGGCACACGTGGTCTCCTGGTTTTGAGATAGAAGCAGGACTTCTACACGGTCACGCGGTTTCAATCGGAATGGGACTAGGCGCCTATTTGAGCTACGAGGTTGGTTGGATAACCGAAACTGAACTATTTCGGATTCTAAAGCTGATGAGCGATTTTGGTCTAAGTCTTTGGCATGACATTATCGAAGACCAAAATATCATGGAGGCTTCACATGCGAAAATTGTCGAGAAACGCGGCGGCAATCTTGTTGCTCCTCTCCCTAAAGGTGGCATAGGAAGCTGCGGCTATTTGAATGACTTTACAGCGGTAGACTTGTGTGCGGCGATTCCAAGATACAAAAGCATGTGTGCCACTTTTCCCAGGAACGGAAGTGGTATAGATCCACTGTGTAGCGATGTCGGCTTGGAGAGCCCTTCGACTGTAGCAGCCGCGTTGTAATGCCTACCCTTTTTGATAATATTAATCTGCTTGGAAACTACCTATGAACTTTACACACATAATTTTTGGCGGTATTGGAACGTTGGTTGAAACCTCCGAGTATCAGTATCAAGCTTATAACACCGCGCTGGTATTGAACGATATCGACTACCATTGGGAGCGAGCGGATTATGTCGCATCGTTGTCAATAAGCGGCGGACCTCTTCGCCTTGGAATGATTAAAATGGAAAATGGAAATCGACTAACTGACGAGCAAATAGTCAACGTGCATTTTGATAAGACCCGTGTTTTTAACGCGCTCATTCGCGAACATGGACTCAAGCTGAGAGAGGGCGCCGATGACTTGATCCAGTTTTGTTTGAAGCGGGACGTGAAGCTTGCTTGGGCAACTACCACGAGCCAAGAGAACATCGATGCAATTACTGACTCTTTGCAAAGCGACTTATTGGTCCAATCATTTGTAAAAATCACAAATTCGACTTTTGTGGAGAAGCAAAAACCTCACCCTGAAATCTATGAAAAAATTATGCATTCGCTGGGTATCACCGTGAATGATGTGATTGCTGTTGAAGATAGTCCTAGTGGCGTCAAATCTGCGTGTGATGCTGGAATCGCGACCCTAGCGTTTCCGGGTGAAATGAACTCAGATAAAGACTTTTCTGCTGCGCTCAAGATTATTTCGGGGCTCGGCGAGGTCGTAGCTTATGTTGAGTAGACCATGCGGTGTTTACACACCCGGCCGGACTACGTCACTTACCCCCGCTTGACGTCCGGTATAGGGCGCACTAGGGCAGTCACAGGGATGCCCTGAGCGGGGACGTTTATGGCAAACAGTCCACCCGATAGAGGGTACGCCTGGCGCTATTCGTCATTGAGTTGACTTGTGGCGCTGGTGATATAGCAAGTGCTCAGACTGTCGCCATCAACATCGCCCTCGGGTGTCACTGCAGCCGTTATCGAATCGGTCATCCGGTGGTTGGGGCTCCAGCGCCAACAAGCGCGAGATAGTTGCTGTCTCCAGATCCAGATGCGATACACCGCACTCAGATGTGGCCATCAAACCATCATCCGCGCAGGGTAATGGGGGACTGATTTGCCCCCGAAAGTGCCCGCATCGCCCGTCTTCGTGCCAGATACTCCGGTGACAACCGGCGCAACGCAGCGGCGGAACCAGGCGAGCACATGGGGCCGCAAATACCTTTCAGCACAACAGCGTTGCTGGAGTAGCCGCGAGGGATCGTTGATGGGATGTGTCAGGCTCAGTGAATCGAAGACAATCTGCGCGAGGCTTCACGGGCATTGAATTACAAGCGCACTTACGGATCTTCTACACCATACATGACGTCCGGCTCAATCGAGTTCACTGGGTTCATCCAGTCTTCGGGATGCATGGGCAGGTCGGGGTCAAGTAGATCATCGTCGTCGAGTTCGAAGGCTGCGCGCCAATCCTCGGGCGCTTCGGCAGGCTCCAGAAGCATCTGGCGCCAGGCATCAAGATCGTATTCAGACACCTCGCCATCAAGGTACTGAGTTTCAATCATAAAGTTGCTGATATCCCAGTCGATAACCTTGAATAGCTCCTGAGTTTGCACATCTTTGTACCAGGCACCCACTGTTGGACTCAACATCTTCATCTGGCTTCCCCTATTGCGCGTAATACTTACCGCTCTCAACATATCACGCTCGCTAGCGGTGTCCACAGTAGGCATTTGAACGATTGGGATGTGCCGGAATTGCAGGAGATACGTGCGTCTTATAGTTTTCTAAAAGAGATCAGTCGCTTGCGAGTTATTTCAAGAGTTGACTTAAGTCATAGCGGGCCTGTATATATCCTTTGTGGGTGTTTCAGCACCATTGACATAAATAATCCGTCTAAAAACTACGAGCGCTTTTGGCGAGCCCGATGCAACTAAAATCCGGCTGCAGGTACTTTTTTGCAGCGGTCTCCACAGCTTTTTGTTAACGGCGCAAGAACCGGCCTCACAGAGGACCAGAACATGACTACTATTCCACTTGTCTATTGCCGTAGCGACGTGTGCTGCTTCTCCGGCTCATATTTCCAAATAAGGGTTGCTACGGAATGTCCAACATGAAGCCTTTCGCTATTATCGGCGGTACCGGGATTGATGAGCTGGAAGGGCTGGAGATTGTTCGTGATCATAGCGTGACAACGCCTTTCGGAGAGACATCACGGCCCATTCAGGAGGGCAAGCTTGGCAACAACGTCCCGTTATTTTTTTTACAGCGCCATGGCAGTCCCAGTGCCATTCCCCCGCATCGAATTAATTATCGCGCCAACGTCTGGGCGCTGCAGGCACTGGGTGTAGAGGGCATTCTTGCAATAAATGCTGTTGGCGGCATCACCGAATCCATGCGCCCAGGACGGCTGCTGATACCGGATCAACTGATTGATTACACGTGGGGGCGAGAGCACACGTTTGACGACGGCGATGACGGAACGCTGATGCATATTGACTTCACAGAGCCCTATGATCGCGCCCTGCGCATGGAGCTATTGGCGGCTGCTGATTCTGCAAGAATTTCTCATGAGGCATCTGGAGTGCACGGTATTACTCAGGGTCCGCGGCTTGAAACTGCAGCAGAGGTTCAGCGCATGGCGCGCGATGGCTGTGATGTGGTCGGCATGACGGGTATGCCCGAGGCCGCACTGGCGCGCGAGCTGCGCGTTCCCTATGCGTCAGTCTGTATGGTGGTGAACCCCGCCGCGGGCCTCGGTGATCTGCCGTTAACACTGGCGATGATGCGCGAAATACTGGTAAACGAAGCCGCGGTGGTCAGGCAGTTGTTGAGTGCATTCCTGGCCAGCCGCGGTAAGTCTTAGCGCGGGACAGCCTCTGGCTGGACTTAGTCTTGTTTATTGCCCGCCCTCTGTCCCGGCCAGCGGCGTAATCTTTATCAGTACGGCCAGCAGCGGATGGTCCATATAGGCGACTTCGCCACTGCGCATGCGGCGTGTCTGCTGCAGCAGCACCGCGTGTCGATACGGGTAATCAGGTCCTATAGAGTCTTTTTGCCCCATGGGCTCGCCTTGCATCGTCACCTGGGCTGCAGTCGCAGCATCTTGGGAAGAGGGCGCCTGTGAAGTGCTTGAGATCATTGGGCGGCTAGGCGCTTGTATAGCGTTTCGTCCCGCATCAGAAACCGGCGGCAGTGGCGGGGCGGGCATACGCCATAAGCCCTGCAGATATTCACCCTGCGTATTCAGCCAGAGATCTGTTTCGAGGTAGAAGTAACGCGACAGGTAAACCTTGATGGAGCCTTGCAGCATAGGCCACGGCCCGCCATCGCCAGATCGGTCGAGCACAATAGGCAGAGTCTCAGACTGGCCTGCCATTGGCTGTATCCATGCCTCATGGAAGAGAACCTGGTAGCGATCGCTGCGTTGCATGGCAGCCGCTTTGCCGGAAAATTGTCGATCACTCGATGGTAGTGTGGTGAACGCCATGGATGATGCCGGGTTGGCGGCTGCTGTATCAATACCAATTGCGCTGTCGCCCGGAGTCGACATTGCCCCAATGCCCATGGGCTCTGGTTGTTGTTGTCCAGAAAGTTGTTCGCCGGGAAATCGCAAAAAACGGCTTCTATTCGGATAGTCCAGGTCAGGTATGGCATCCCATTGTTCAGAGACGGCTCCCGAGGGCTGGCTGAATACGATCATTTCAACGCGATACAAAGCCTCCGACTGCGCATTTGCCAGCGGAGAAACTAGCGCAGCGAGAAGAAAAAAGCAGCCACGTTGTGCGGTTCTTCGGTCAGGCATTGGCTGATTTTTCCCCGGGGTCTGTGGCGAGTGAATCCATGAGTTGTTCCAAAAAGCAGTAGCGATCCTGAATATCGGGCAGTTGTTTCTCGAACCGCAGTCGCGTTGCGCCGGCCAGTTTGTAACCGCGCGGATCTGACTGAACCAGCTCAACCAGACTTAGCGGATTCACCGGCGTTGTGCCCTTGAATTCGATACTACCACCCTCCGGGCCCGCTTCCATAGTCCGGATGCCCAGCTCCTGAGCCCGCTGGCGCAATCTTGACACCTGAAATAGGTTATTGACCTGCCGCGGCAGAAGGCCAAAACGGTCGATCATCTCCACCTGCAAATTGCGCAGCTCGTCGGTGCTGGCAGCAGCAGCGATACGTTTATAGAGGATAAGGCGGCTGTTCACATCTGGCAAATAATCATCCGGGATCAGTGCGGGCGCATGCAGGTTGACTTCAGTGCCCTGATCCAGAGGCGCATCAACATTGGGAATCTCACCACGTCGCAGGGATTCAACCGCGCGCTGCAGCATATCCATATACATGGAGAATCCCACGCTGTGGATTTGTCCGCTTTGTTCATCGCCAAGCAACTCCCCGGCGCCGCGAATTTCCAGGTCATGTGTTGCCAACAGGTAGCCCGCACCGAGATCACCTGCGGCCTCGATCGCCTCAAGCCGCTTTCCGGCATCGCTGCCGATAGCCGATCGGGGCGGAGTTAGCAGGTAGGCATAGGCCTGATGGTGTGAGCGCCCGACTCGGCCACGCAGTTGGTGTAACTGCGCAAGGCCGAACCTGTCGGCACGATCAATAATAATCGTGTTGGCGTTGGGAATGTCGATGCCGGTCTCAATGATGGTGGTACACAGCAGCACATGATGATCCCGGTGGTAAAAACTTGACATCACCTGTTCGAGCTGTGTCTCGCGCATTTGCCCATGGGCGACGGCAATACTGAGATCGGGCAGTAGCTCGCGTAACTTGCGCGCGGTTTCCTCGATGGTTTTCACTTCGTTGTGCAGGTAGTACACCTGCCCACCGCGCAAAGTTTCGCGCAGCATCGCTTCCTTTATTAGTGCAATGTTGTGTTCGCACACAAATGTTTTGATAGAGAGGCGCCGAGCCGGAGGCGTGGCGATAATAGACAGATCGCGCATGCCACCCAGCGCCATATTCAGGGTGCGCGGTATCGGTGTGGCGGTGAGCGTCAAAATATCCACTTCAGAGCGCAGTGCCTTGATCACTTCTTTCTGTTTGACGCCGAAGCGGTGTTCCTCGTCGATAATCAGTAAGCCTAAATCCTTGAAGCGGAAATCGTTCTGCAATAGTTTGTGTGTGCCAATCAGAATATCGACCGCACCGCTCTTTGCCCGCCGGGTCACTTCCACCAACTCTTTGGCTGACTTGAAACGTGATATCACTTCTACCGTCACCGGCAGATCGGCGAAGCGGTCGCTGAAGGAATTATAATGTTGCTGAGCGAGTAGCGTGGTCGGCACCAGAACCGCTACCTGCTTGTGGTTACTGGTGGCTACAAACGCCGCGCGCAGTGCGACTTCTGTTTTGCCAAAACCAACATCGCCACAAACCAGACGATCCATAACGCGCGGACTGTACATATCGTCCAGAACAGCATTAATAGTCGTCGCCTGATCGGCGGTTTCTTCAAACGGAAAGGCTGCGCAGAATCGGTCATAGTCGTGATGCTGTGCTTCGAAAGAAAATCCCTGGCGAGCCTCGCGGCGGGCGTACACTTCCAGCAATTGTGACGCGGTATCATTCGCTTTTTCACTGGCCTTACGGCGCGCCTTTTCCCACTGGTCTGAGCCCAACTTGTGCAGCGGGGCCTGTTCCGGGTCGCTGCCACTGTAGCGGCTGATCAGATGCAACGAGGCAACCGGCACATAGAGTTTGGCACCGAGCGCATATTCCAGCGCCAGAAACTCATACTCCTGGTCGTCCACCTCGAGTTTTTGCAGGCCGACATAGCGGCCGACCCCATGTTCCAGGTGCACAACCGGGACGCCTTCGCGCAGCTCGTTCAGCGCTTTAAATGCGTTCGCCTGCGCGTCGTCATTGACTGTTTTGCGCCGCCGCCGCTGCGCCACACGATTGCCGAACAATTGTGCCTCGCACACCAGGCTAGGCTGGCCGGGACCGAAGTACAAACCTCTGTCCAGGGGCGCCGTGGCGATTGCGAAATTCAATCCAGAACTAACAAACTCGGCCCAGTTCGCCACCGCCGGTGGCGCCAGGTCTTGCTCACGCAAGGACTCCAGCAGAATCTCCCTGCGCCCAGCCGACTCAGCACACAGCAAAACGGGGCCGTTGTGCTCTTTAAGAAAGCGCACCAGATTTTCCGTTGGGGAGACATTATGCCGCTCTGCAGCCAGCTGCGGGGGCGGCAGGACAGGCGTTACCTGGTGAACGGCCGCGTCCGGGTTGTGGCGCAGTTCCAGCACTGGAAAGCGTTTGAACTGCAGGTATAACTCTTCGACCGGGGTAAAGCAGCGCTTGGGTGGCAGCAGCGGCCGCCGGGGATCAATACCGTATTCGTCGAAGCGGGTATTGACCTCGTTCCAGAAATGCTGGGCCGCGCCGTGGTGATCCCCAATCGTTATGAGAGCGCTGTTGTTGGGTAGATAGTCCAGCAGCGTTGCGCACGATTCAAAGAAAAGCGGCAGGTAATACTCACAACCGCCTGGGCTGCGTCCAGCGCTGACCTCAACGTAGGTGGGGCACAGGTCATGGTCGACATCAAAGCTGTCGTACCAGTTCAGCTGGAAGCGGCCCACAGCTGTCGGTTCCAGCGGATACTCGCGCGCGGGCAGCAGGTTTATTGCAGATACCTTGGCGACCGTACGCTGGCTTTCCGGTTCAAACGTGCGTAATGAATCGATCTGGTCATCCAGCAGGTCGATACGATAGGGCAGTGCGCTGCCCATGGGGTAGACATCCAGTAAGGAGCCGCGCAAGGCGAATTCGCCGTGTTCGTAAACCGTATCGACATTGAGATAGCCACTGCGCTGCAAGTTGCGGCGAAACCGCTCGACATCAAGTGTTTGCCCCTCCTGTAACACCAGGCTGGAGCCGGCAATATACTCGGTAGGGGCTAGACGATGCATCAGTGTCGGCATGGGCACGATCAGAACGCCCTCGGTGAGGCCCGGCAGACGGTAGAGTGTATTCAGTCGCTCGGAGATGATGTCCTGATGGGGCGAAAAATTATCGTAGGGTAGTGTTTCCCAGTCTGGAAAAACCAATATTTCGCAGGGGCGATCGAGGAAAAACGGCAACTCTCTCTCCAGTGCGAGTGAGGTGCTGGTATCAGCTGTAATCACCACCAGTAGCTGGCCCGGTACTGCCAGTTCGGCGATACAACGCGCATCGGCGCAGCCGCTGAAGGGCCCGATGGCAGTGCGTGACCCTGCTTGCTGTGGCCACGGGGTGTTTTTGAGCAACGTGCTGAACATAGAACGGGTTTCGCTGTGCGGTAGGGCGTAAAGTATGACGGGACGCGCAATTATAGCGAAGGCCGCATCGATCTCCAGCACCGCAGCGTGCTCAGACCGTGAATTTTCCAGATAGCAGCTTGCGCCCCCTATCTCGTCGGACAATAATACCCGCCCTGAACTTCCTTGCGCATTAATTAAGGTACCCAATGGACAACAAACGCAAGCGTGCACGTCCCGATGACTACTTCAAAGACTGGAAGCAGCGCGAAGCGCTAGCCGAGGGCATGATCCCACTGGTGGGTCGTTTGTCGCGTGAAAAAAGCGTGAAGTGCTATATCTACGGCAAGCCGTTGGTTAACCGCTCCGTGTACGAGATCATGAAGGATCACCGCTATGTGCGTCAGGTGGAAGGCAATGAATTGTCTGAGAAAGAGACATTTCCTGTGTTCAACAGGCTTAGCCAAATGGATTTGGGCCCCGCCCATATCGATGTAGGACGACTGGCAGTTGGCTATTCGGTGCAGGGAGTGGCTGCGGGCCTCAGTCTGGAACAATACCTGGATCGTGAGCTGAGTTCATTGGTCGGCTCCGAGGGCAAGGCGCTAGCGATACCGCAGGATGTTGTGCTCTATGGCTTTGGACGTATCGGCCGCCTGATGGCGCGTATTCTGATCGACCAGACCAATGGTGGAGACTGCCTACGATTGCGCGCTATCGTGGTTCGCAAAGGCCAAGCGCCCAATGATCTTGAAAAACGGGCCAGCCTGCTGCGCCGGGATTCAGTGCACGGCGCCTTCGATGGCACCATCCGGCTGGATGAGGAACGTCAGTCTTTTGTGGCCAATGGCAACGAGATCAAGGTCATTTACGCAGACGCTCCGGACAATATCGATTACACCCAGTACGGCATCAACAACGCCATTATTATCGATAATACAGGGGTCTGGCGCGACGAAGCCGGGCTATCCAAGCACCTGAACAGCAAGGGCGTCAGTAAAGTCATCCTCACTGCGCCAGGAAAAGGGACTCTCAAAAACGTTGTAGCAGGTATCAACGACGATGTTATCGAGCCAACTGACACGATTATTTCTGCTGCGTCTTGCACGACCAACGCCATTGCTCCGCCGCTGAAGGCGATGGACGACGAGTACGGTATCGTTGCTGGTCATGTGGAGACAGTTCACGCGTTCACCAATGACCAGAATTTGATCGACAACTACCACAAGGCCTCCCGGCGGGGGCGTGCTGCAACGCTCAATATGGTGATTACCGAAACGGGCGCGGCGGTTGCAGTCGGTAAGGTGTTACCACAACTGGTCGGCAAATTGACAGGAAATGCCATCCGCGTGCCCACACCGAATGTATCAATGGCGATTCTTAACCTCACGCTCAGTCGGGCAACAACGGTCGAGGAAGTGAATGAGTTTATGCGCCATCAGGCACTGCATTCGCCGCTGCGCAATCAAATCGATTACTCGGCCTCCCCCGAGGTGGTCTCCAGTGACTTCGTAGGATCGCGGCATGCCTGCATCTTTGATGCCCAAGCGACCATCGTAAACGGCAAACAGGCGGTGCTGTACCTTTGGTATGACAATGAATACGGCTATAGTTGTCAGGTTTTCCGTATTCTGGAACAGATGGCGGGCATCAAGTATGCCGTTTATCCGCAACAGGACTAGTGCACGAGTCATGCGGTCTGCCGGTGAAGTGATCACTGCGGCGCGAATCACAGACACTTAACAGACCATTCCCATCTTTGCCATAACCAAATATCAACACGCTTCGCGGTAGTTTTTTGTGGGGCCTATCCGGTATAATATGCGCGGCCTTAATTCGAGTCACAGGATTGGGCGCCACCGGCGTAAATTCCGACAAGACGTCGGCACAGGCAGCCTGGCCCGAGAGGGACAGATTGCACGAATTTTCCAGAACACTCACATTTGATTAGCAGCTGTAGGCAGATCATATGATCAAGATCAAGCGTGGCTTGAATATTCCAATTCAGGGAGCCCCCCGCCAAGCCATTGAAGACGCGCCTGCCGTTCGCGCTGTCGCTCTCGTGGGTTTCGATTACGTTGGCATGAAGCCCACTATGGAAGTGCAAGAGGGGCAGCGCGTTAAGCTCGGACAACTGCTCTTCACCGACAAAAAAACCGAGGGTGTGCGCTATACCGCGCCCGCGACGGGTGTAGTAGCGGCAATCAACCGCGGCGCCAAACGCGTCCTGCAGTCGGTGGTTATCGATATAGATACCAGCGGCACCGGCGACGATGCCGAGCAGTTTCAAACCTGCACGGCCGATACGCTGCCCGACCCCGCCGCCATCCGCGAACAACTTATTCAAACTGGCCAATGGACTGCGCTGCGCACCCGTCCTTACAGCAAAGTGCCGAGCCTTGATTCCGAGCCCGCGGCCATTTTTGTTACCGCGATTGACACGCATCCCCTGGCAGCCGATCCCGCGGTCATTATTGCTGAGCAACAGGAGGCCTTCTGTCTGGGGCAGGACCTGCTGGCGCGCTTAACGCAGGGCAGGCTCTATGTGTGCACAGCAGCCGACGCGGAAATAGCAAAGGGCTCTGCCAGTAATATTGAAGTGGCGCAGTTTGCCGGGCCTCACCCTGCGGGACTGGCCGGTACGCATGTGCATTTCCTGGAAGGTGCCAGTGCCGACAAGACAGTGTGGACGATTGGGTATCAGGAAGTCATCGCCATTGGTCGCCTGTTTCTTGACGGCAGACTTTACACGCAACGCGTGGTGTCACTTGGGGGCCCGCAAGTTGAGAACCCTCGGCTGTTACGCACTCGCTTGGGCGCAGACCTGCATGCTTTGTGTGCCGGTCAAATGAAAAGTGGGGAGAACCGCATCATATCGGGTTCAATATTGGGCGGGCGAGCGGTGCAAGGCGGCACAGCCTATCTGGGCCGCTACCATAACCAGGTCTCTATCTTGCTGGAAGGACGCCATCGTGAGTTTATGGGCTGGCTGTCACCGGGCGTGAAGAAGCATTCCAATATGGGCATCTACATCACCAGCCTGCTCGGTACGAAGCCGCTGGCGATGACCACGAATACCAATGGCAGCGAACGTGCCATGGTGCCGGTAGGCAGCTACGAAACAATCATGCCGCTGGATATCTTGCCGACCCAACTGCTGCGTGCGCTGATCGTTGGCGATACCGAGGTTGCGCAAGCATTGGGTTGTCTGGAATTGGAGGAGGAGGACCTTGCACTGTGCAGTTATGTTTGTCCTGGAAAGTACGAGTATGGTCCCATTTTGCGGGATAACCTGACGCGCATCGAGAAGGAGGGTTAAGTCGTGGGCTTGAGAAAAGTTCTGGACAATGTAGAGCACCACTTTCAAGAGGGTGGCCGATTTCAGAAATGGTTCGCCGTGTATGAAGTCTTCGATACCTTTTTATATGCACCAAATTCTGTCACTAAATCCACAGCGCATGTGCGCGACGGCGTCGATCTCAAGCGCATAATGATCACCGTTTGGCTCGCCACGTTTCCGGCGATGTTCTATGGCATGTACAACCTGGGATTTCAGGCCAACGACGTGATGGCCGCCGGCCAGGAACTGGAGAGCTGGCGCGGTTGGCTGCTGGGACTGGTAGCGGGTTATGACGGCAGCAGTATCTGGGATTGCTTCTGGTACGGCGCAGTGTTCTTTTTGCCCATTTACATCGTCACCTTTCTTACCGGGATCAGTTGGGAAATACTGTTTGCCGTCAAACGTGGGCACGAGGTGAACGAGGGATTTTTTGTCACCTCCGTGCTATTCGCTCTTACTTGCCCGCCGGATATCCCACTCTGGCAGGTAGCGTTGGGTATTAGCTTTGGCGTCGTGGTTGGCAAGGAAGTATTTGGTGGCACCGGCAAAAACTTCCTCAATCCCGCATTGACCGGGCGCGCCTTCCTCTATTTCGCCTATCCCGCGCAGCTGTCAGGCGACTCCGTATGGGTCGCCGTTGATGGCTATAGCGGCGCCACAGCTTTGTCTGTGGTGGCCTCAGGCGGCATGGATGCGCTGAGAGAGACCTGGACATGGACGGAAGCCTTTGTAGGGGCCATACCCGGTTCTATTGGTGAGACCTCCACGCTGGCCATCCTGTTAGGTATGGCAGTGCTGCTGATAACCCGCATTGCCTCCTGGCGTATTATTCTGGGTGTCTTTCTGGGGATGGTGGCGTTTTCCTCATTGCTCAACGCCGTTGGCTCAGACAACAACCCGGCCTTCGCCATGCCCTGGTATTGGCACCTGGTGACGGGCGGATTTGCGTTTGGCATGGTGTTCATGGCAACTGATCCGGTGTCGTCTTCAATGACCAATACCGGCAAATGGGGGTTCGGTATCCTGATCGGCGTTATGACGGTGCTGATAAGGGTTGTTAACCCCGCCTTCCCGGAAGGCATTATGCTGGCGATTCTATTCGCCAACCTCTTTGCGCCATTGATGGATCACTTTGTGGTTAAGGCGAACATTAAACGGAGGCTTGCTCGTGGCCGGTAATGACAGCACTGTCAAGACGCTGATTGTCGCTTTTTCGTTGTGCATCGTGTGCTCGGTGATCGTCTCAGCCGCGGTGGTGATGCTCCAACCCGTGCAAGAGGTCAACAAGGCTCTGGACAAGAAGCGCAATATTCTCGCTGCAGCAGGGATGCTGGTGGAAGGCGAGTCGGTGGAGGAGCAATTTAGTCGCGTTCAAACCCGCGTGGTCGATCTGACCACGGGGCAATTTGCCGATGATGCAGTTGATCCCGAAAAGTACGATCAGCGCAGGGCCTCCAAGGATCCGAAACGGTCGGAAGAGCTCTCGACGGAAGTCGATATCGCCAAAATTTCACGGCGTGAGCAATACGCATTGGTCTATCTTGTAAAAGGTGGCCAAGGTGATATCGAGAAAATTATTTTGCCGATTCGCGGCTACGGCCTGTGGTCCACAATGCGCGGCTTTATTGCACTGGACGACGACTACAATACCATCGCCGGCGTCGGTTTCTATGAGCACGGCGAAACACCCGGGCTAGGCGGTGAGATCGACAATCCGCGCTGGAAAGCGTTCTGGCCGGGTAAAGAAGTGTATCGCGACGGGGACGTGGAGATCGGTCTGGTCAAAGGTTCGGTTGATCCGACGGACGTTGCAGCAACGTGGCAGGTAGACGGTCTGGCGGGTGCCACTCTTACAGCCAGGGGAGTGACCAATCTGATGCAATTCTGGCTTGGTGAAAATGGTTTTAAGCCATTCCTTAATAATTTGCGTGCCGGGGAGGCCTGATTATGTCAGCCATGACAGACACACTGACTGGACCCATTTTCAAAAACAACCCAATAGCATTGCAGATTCTGGGCGTCTGCTCAGCGCTTGCAGTGACCTCGTCGATGAAAGTCACTTTGGTTATGTGTGTCGCGCTCACACTGGTGACAGCATTTTCGGGGATGTTTATTTCCTCTATCCGAAGCCATATACCCAGCAGCATACGTATTATTGTGCAGATGGTGATTATTGCCTCGCTGGTCATTGTGGTCGATCAGTTTCTCAAAGCTTATGCGTTCGAGATCAGTAAGCAGTTGTCTGTCTTTGTTGGACTGATTATTACCAATTGTATCGTCATGGGGCGCGCAGAGGCCTTCGCGATGAAGAACCCTCCCATGGCCAGCTTTATGGATGGCATCGGTAACGGCCTCGGCTACAGCGTAGTGCTGATTGCAGTAGCGTTCGTGCGTGAAATTCTGGGCGCTGGCAAACTGATGGGTTTTGAAATACTGCCACTAGTCACAGAGGGCGGCTGGTATGTTCCCAACGGTATGTTGTTATTGCCCCCGAGTGCCTTTTTCCTCATTGGCGGATTCATTTGGGCACTGCGCAGCGTGCGCACTGATCAAGTGGAAGCCAACGAGTACAAAATGGCAAAACACACGCCGGTTGGGGAGGGCGTTTAGATGGAAGCATTGTTGAGCTTATTCGTTCGTTCCGTGTTCATAGAGAATATGGCCCTCGCCTTCTTTCTGGGCATGTGTACCTTCCTGGCCATTTCCAAGAAAGTCGAGGCCGCAATCGGTCTTGGCATTGCGGTTATTGTGGTGTTGACGATCACTGTGCCGGTGAACTACCTGATCCACCATTATTTGTTGGCTGAAGGGGCGCTGGCCTGGGCGGGTTTCCCGAACATGGATTTGAGCTTCCTGGGGTTGCTGTCCTACATCGGTGTTATCGCTGCGATCGTACAGATCATGGAAATGTTCCTGGATAAATTTATACCCTCACTCTATAGCGCACTCGGCGTATTCCTGCCCCTGATCACCGTAAATTGCGCCATTTTGGGTGCTGCGCTGTTCATGGTAGAGCGCGAGTACAATTTCACGGAGAGCGTGGTTTTTGGCTTCGGTTCTGGCGTGGGCTGGGCATTGGCGGTGGTCGCACTCGCCGGCATCCGCGAAAAACTCAAGTACTCTGACGTGCCCCAGGGCCTTCAGGGTTTGGGCATCACATTCATCAGCACTGGGCTAATGGCACTGGGCTTTATGTCGTTTGGCGGCATCGATATCTAGGCAGGATTAAGCAGATATGGAAATGACAATTGTATTCGGCGTCGGCATGTTCACTACGATCGTGCTGTTATTGGTTGCCGTAATTCTTATTGCACGTTCGCGCCTGGTCAGTAGTGGCGCGGTGAATATCCTCATCAATGGCGAGCGAACCATTACTGTGCCAGCCGGGGGCAAGTTATTGCAGACGCTGTCTGATGCCAATTTGTTTCTCGCCTCTGCGTGCGGTGGCGGCGGGACCTGCGCACAGTGCAAATGTATTGTGAAGGACGGTGGAGGATCCATGCTGCCCACGGAGGAAGCGTACTTCAACCGCCGCGAAGCAGGTGAAGGTTGGCGTCTCAGTTGCCAGACGTCCGTGAAACAAGACATGGAGATCGAAGTTCCCGACGAGGTATTTGGCGTCAAGCAGTGGGAATGCACCGTGGAATCGAATCCGAATGTGGCCACCTTTATCAAGGAACTGACACTCAAAATGCCTGAAGGCGAGAATGTCGATTTTCGTGCGGGCGGTTATGTGCAGTTGGAATGCCCCCCGCATTTGGTAAAATATGCTGACTTTGATATCGAAGAGCAGTACCGCGGTGACTGGGAGCGATTCGGCTTTTTCAACTTTGAGTCGAAGGTTAAGGAAACCGTTATTCGCGCCTATTCTATGGCGAACTATCCGCAGGAAAAGGGTGTGGTAAAGTTCAATATTCGAATCGCAACGCCACCGCCGGGTAGCCAGGGCATACCCTGCGGGCAAATGTCGTCCTGGACATTCGGCCTGAAGCCGGGTGATAAAGTGAAAGTCTATGGGCCCTTCGGCGAGTTCTTTGCCAAAAAGACCGAAGCCGAAATGGTGTTTATTGGTGGTGGAGCCGGTATGGCACCAATGCGTTCTCATTTGTTCGACCAGTTCAACCGCATACATACCGATCGCAAGGTCAGCTTCTGGTACGGCGCTCGCTCGTTGCGCGAGATGTTCTATCTTGAGGACTATGATCAACTCGCCGCCGAAAACGAAAATTTCAATTGGCACGTTGCATTGTCAGACCCGCAGCCGGAAGACAATTGGGAAGGCTATACCGGATTCATTCACAACGTGTTGTTCGAGGAATACCTGAAGAACCATCCCGCGCCAGAAGACTGCGAGTTCTATATGTGCGGCCCGCCGATGATGAATTCAGCCGTGATCCAGATGTTGACGGCGCTGGGTGTGGAACCGGAAAACATCATGCTGGATGATTTCGGCGGGTGAGCCCGTGTTAATGCTGCCTCAAAGCCACTCACGTGAGTGGCTTTTTTGTTTGTTGGCGGTATGCCTACTGGCCGCCTGTGGTGGTGAAGCAACACCCATAAAGTTGTCTGGCGCCACAATGGGCACAACCTGGCACTTGAGCTACACCACCCCGGAGAACGACGCGCCTGCGCCGGAGTTTATGCGCGGCGGTATTGAAGAGCGCCTGGAAGCGATAAATCAGAGCATGTCTACGTATCGCCCTGACTCCGAAATTAGTCGTTTCAATGCGCTGGGTGCGGGTATCTGGTTTGCGTCTTCCGCCGACTTTTCGCGCGTACTGGCCACAGCCTTGAAGATAGGGCAAGAGAGTGAAGGAAGCTACGATGTGACAGTGGCGCCGCTGGTCGATCTGTGGGGTTTTGGAGCAAAAGGGATGGTGAGTGAAACGCCCGCTGACGAGGACATACAGTCAGTGATGGGGCGTGTAGGGCAGCAGTATATTCGCCTCAACGAAGAGGGCTCTGCTGTGTTGAAGGAGAGGGCGTTGGCAGTGGACTTTTCGTCTCTTGCCAAGGGCTATGCGGTCGATCTGCTAGCGCAATGGCTGTTAGCGCAGGGTGTTGAGCGATTTATGCTGGAAGTTGGCGGAGAGATGCGAGTATCGGGGCTGAGCGCGCGTGGAGATCCGTGGCGAATCGCGGTAGAGCAGCCTGAGAGCAGCGCGCGTTCTATCGCAGAGAGGCTCAATCTCACCGACATTGCCGTGGCAACATCCGGTGACTACCGGAATTACTTTGAAGTGGATGGTCGACGTTACTCGCATTTGATAGATCCTCGCACAGGATACCCGGTGGCACACGATCTGGTGTCAGTCACAGTGCTGCATCCGCAGTGTATGATAGCGGATGCTTGGGCCACCGCCCTGACAGTGCTCGGTGCGGAGCGCGCAATGGCGGTGGCGCAAGCACAGGGATTGGCTGTATATTTCATACGTAACGTAGACGGCAAGTTTGTGCACAGCCACACACCGAAATTTTCTCGCTACATGAGCGAAACGCAGCCGTAAGGCGGTCCGGAAACGGAAGGACAAGCACAATGGCAGTATTTTTGGGAACAATATTGATTTTTGGGGTGGTTATGGCCGCCATGGCTGTTGGCGTTATTGCCGGCAGGGCGCCTATCAAGGGCTCCTGTGGCGGAATGGGGGCGGTAGGCGTGGATGCCGCCTGCGATCTTTGTGGCGGCAATCCACAGCGTTGTGAGGAAGAAACCCGTGTTGACGACCGCAGTAAGGACCGTACTAAAGGCAAGTCCAAGCTTTTCTACCCCGCTAAAAAATAGCCTGGAATAGTCTGCAGTTGAGCACCTCTAAAAGCACGATCTTAAATTATGCGCCCTTTATCGGGGTGCGCTATAGTTTCACTCGTAAACGCAACCGATTCACGTCGGTGATTTCTACTGTATCGATGCTCGGTATGGTGCTCGGTGTGACCAGTCTCATTGTTGTGCTGGCGATCATGAACGGCTTTGCGGGAGAATTGCGAGGTCGCATTCTGTCGCTGGTACCGCACGGTTTCGTTGCGAGTGCACAAGGCGGCATTACAGATTGGCCACAGCTTATGGCCCGCATCAAGGAGAGCCCGGGAGTAGTCGCGGTATCGCCCTATATCAGTGAGAAAGTAATTCTCGGTAATAACCGCAGCTATCGGGGAGCGGTATTGACAGCGATAGAGCCGCAGGCAGAAAGCACGGTTTCAGGTTTAGCGGACGCTATGATTGACGGTGATCTGCAGAGCCTGGCTGGCGACGGCTTCAATGTAGTGCTGGGCGTAACACTCGCCAATATTCTGCGGGTTGTGCCCGGTGATTATGTCGAGGTGACAGTGCCGCGCCTGACGGTTACGCCGTTGGGATTGTTCCCGCGCAGCAAACGTTTGCTGGTCACAGGTTTGTTCCAGATCGGTGCACAACCGGATTCCTATCAGGCGTACATTTCACTGCCCACAGGACAAAAACTATTAGGGTCAAAAGGCCGGATTGACGGGCTGCAGGTGAAAACGCGCGAACTGTTCGAGGCACCGCAGATCATGCAGGCACTGTCTGCTGAACTATCAGCCGAGCCATCAGCCGAACCATCAGACGCCTATATCGTAAAAGACTGGAGTCAGACGCAAGGTTCGCTGTTTCGTGCGGTCAAGCTGGAGAAGGTCATGGTAAGCCTCCTCTTGCTGAGCGTAGTCGCCGTGGCCGCCTTTAATATCGTTAGTACGCTGGTGATGTCGGTGGCTGAAAAGCGTCGTGATATCGCTGTTTTGCGCACTATGGGTGCGCGGGCTAGCGGAATCATGGTTATTTTCGTCGCCCATGGCTTGGTGCTGGCGGGCGTGGGCATTACTGTTGGCGCTCTTCTAGGGGTAGTTGTTGCCCTCAATATTGCTGATATCACCGCTGCGTTGGAAAATATAGTGGGCATGAAATTGTTCGATCCCAATGTTTACTTTATCAGTGAACTCCCTGCTGATCTGCAATGGTTTGATGTGGCGCTGGTTGTCGGCGCCTCCTTCGTGTTGAGTCTGCTGGCCACACTGTATCCGGCGTGGCGCGCGGCGCGCATCGCACCGGCTGAGGTTTTACGCTATGAGTGAAGTGATACTGCAATGTGATGCCCTGTGTCGGGTGTATGAAGACGGTGACAAGTCGGTCACGGTGCTGCGCCATGTTGATTTGAAACTACTGGCGGGCGAAAAAATCGCCATCGTCGGCGGCTCTGGATCGGGTAAGTCGACGCTACTGAATCTGTTAGGCGGGCTGGATTACCCGAGTAGCGGTAAGGTGTTGATGCGTGGCAGGGATATTACCAAGCTGGATGAGCGCACCTTGTGTCGTCTGCGCAACCAGCAACTCGGATTTGTCTATCAGTTTCATCATCTGCTGCCTGAGTTCGACGCGCAGGAGAACGTTGCCATGCCACTGCTGATTGGCGGCAAGCCTCGCAAGGAGGCCTGGGATACCGCTGAGGCGATGCTCGAACGTGTTGGCATGGCACATCGATTGACACACCGTCCGGCACAGTTGTCCGGCGGTGAACGGCAGCGGGTCGCTATTGCCCGTGCACTGGTGACGCGCCCGGATTGTGTATTGCTGGACGAACCCACGGGCAACCTGGATCCGCGATCAGCAGCACAAGTGCTGGAATTAATTGATGAACTCGGCCAGGACCTCGCCTCATTTGTCGTCGTCACCCATGATCCGGCGATCGCCGCGCATATGCACCGTACGCTGGAATTACGCGATGGCGTGCTGCAGGTACTTGAATGACTCGACTGGAACGCTTGCGCATTGCGGTGCGCTACACGTTCGCATTCGGTCAGGGCCACCTGTCCGCATTCCTGTCTTCGCTATCCATGCTGGGGCTAGTGCTGGCGATCAGCCTTCTCATCATTGTACTGTCTGTCATGAATGGCTTTGATAAGGAGATGCGCGAGCGAATCCTCTCGCTCGTGCCACACATCACCGTGTATTCCGTAGCATCGATTAGTGATGAGGCAGGGGACATGGCAAAGCTTGCCAGCCATCCGGCAGTGGCGGAGGTAACACCGTTTGCGCAGTTTGATGCGCTGGTAACGCGCGGCAATGATATTGAGACGGTTCATGGCATAGGCATGGATACCAACGGTCTGGATACGAGCGGAGAGGGCGCTTTTGACGCGTTGGCAGTGTATCTGAACCCAGAGCAGGCAGCGCAGTTTCGCCAGCAGCGCGATGGTCTTATTCTCGGTGTCGGTGTTGCAGAGAGCCTCGGCGTAAAGGTGGGTGAGCGACTAAACCTGATTGTGCCGGGCACCGGTCGCGACGGGCGCATGGGCCCCACCCGATTCGAGACGGTGCAGCTGAGCGCCATACTGGAGACAGGAACGGAGTTGGATCAAAGCATCGCGCTGGTGCAGCTGGCACTGGCTTCCGATCTGGCGGGATTGGGTGGACAGATCAGTGGGTTTCGCATCAGCACAAATAAACTCTTTGATGTGCAGCGCATCAGCTGGGAACTGCAGGAGCTTTTGCCTCCTGGTTATTACACGACCAACTGGATGTTGACCCACGGCAACTTGTATTCGGCTATTCAGCTGTCGCGGGATATGGTGTCTATATTGCTGTTCTCAATTATCGCAGTGGCGGCCTTTAACGTCGTGTCCTCACTGGTGCTTGTAGTGCTGGACAAGCAGGGCAATATCGCTATTCTGCGAACACTGGGCGCAACGGGCAAAGATATCGCGTGGATTTTCGTCTTGCAGGGCGGCATGATCGGTGTCGTAGGTGTGGTATTGGGCAGTATCCTCGGCGCTCTCGGCAGCTTGGCGGTGCCGGGTGCTGTCGGTCAACTGGAGAGGCTGCTCGGTATGCAATTCCTGAATACCGATGTGTATCCCGTGTCATTTCTGCCGGTAGACCTACTGCTGGCTGACGTGCTCAAAGTAGGTGGCACCGCGCTGGTGATGTGTGTCATCGCAGCGATTTATCCCGCAAGGCGTGCCGCCAAAATGGCCCCCGCGCTGATCCTCAATCAGGATCGTTAAGATTCCTGTTCTGGCGTTTGCGCTTGCGCGCGCGCCATTGGCTTACGACGTTCCAGCGCCACAGCAGGCTGATAACAAAGTAACCCAGACAGCCAAAAAATAATCCGCAGAGCAAGCAGCCCAGCAGGAAAGGCTTCCAGATTGCGGCGAGGCTGGTGCTTAGCCAGTAAAAACTCAGCTCCAAATGCACGTCCTTCACTGGAACATCAATAATCAGCGCACCGATTTCGTAGGCCATGAAAAAAAGTGGCGCCATAGTCACGGGGTTGGTGACAAAGACAAGCGATACAGAGATCGGCAAGTTGCAGCGCAATATGACGGCCAGCATCGCCGCTACTGCCACCTGGGCGGGGATTGGTATGAACGCCACGAACAAACCGACGAAAAACGCCATGGAAGCCGAGTAGCGATTGAGATGCCACAGGTTGCTCGCGTAGATCCAATCGCCAAGCACACCCAGTGCCTTGATCCCTTGGATTCGCCTGGGGCTGGGCACCACTTTTCTGAGAAATTTTTTTGGCATATCCGAGGTGGTTGGAAGTGACCTGTCAATCTACGTAGGTGTGTGTTTGACTGCCATGTTCATCGCGATAAACCTGCAACCCTGCAGCCCAGAAGACTGGCTAAGATCATAGTATGGGGGCTGGGGGCAAAATTTCAAAATCGAAGTACCAGAAATGAGCTGCTGGTCTCGTAGGGAACCACCCAATGCAATCATGGATGATTGGCCTGGTGTCTGGCATCGTGTTCGGTGGTTACTGGACGAGACTGCCACCGTGGCAACTTTCCCTGGCACTGGTCGCAGTTGCACTGATACTGAGGCCATGGCATTCCTCGCATTCCGCGCTGCGGTTGTTGATTGCCGGGTTGGCGTGCGGCAGCGCGCTCGCGCTAGTGTCTGGAACCTTGCTGTTAGACCACCGTATTACAAAAGAGTGCGTAGGCCTGCCGGTGGTCGTGACGGGCACAGTATCTTCATTGCCGCGCAGCGGCGAAATGCCCGGTGGTGTCATTCGTCAACGATTTGAGTTTACTGTGGACGAGTTATATCCCGAGCGATGTGCAGGGCCGCAGAACGTGATGTTATCCTATTACGGGGATCACCTCATCGAACCGGGGATCAAGTGGCAGTTTGAAGCCAAGTTGAAGAAGCCCTGGGGCCTGGCCAACCCCGGAGTCTACAATATGCAGGCGTGGTTTGCCCAGCGCGGTGTCGACGCCGTGGGCAGCGTACGCAATGCTGCGAAGGCGCAACAACTTTCCGCTAGTCCGGCCTTAACTGGCATTCCCAACCGGCTGCGCCAGCGTATTAGTGAGCATATTCAAGATTTGGGGTTGCAGCCCGACGTGACCAGCGTTTTGCGCGCTATTACTGTCGCAGACAGCAGCGCTATCGACTCGCGCCTGTGGTTTCTGTTTCAACAGTTTGGCCTCAATCATCTACTGGTGATCTCCGGACTGCATATCGGCATGGTGGCCGGCGTCGGTTATCTCCTGGGCGGACTATTCCTTAAAATATTCTCCCCGGTGTTATCTAACGGCTCCTGGTTGCCAAGCGTCCTGGCGTTGCTTCTGGCCGGCCTGTACGCTGCACTGGCGGGCTTCTCTCTGCCCGCTCAGCGAGCGCTGTGTATGCTCGCCTGCTTTGTGGTGGCGAGCCTGGCGGGGCGTCACAGTGGTTCTGCCCGAAGTTACCTGATAGCGGCTAGCGCCGTGCTGATACTCGAACCGCTCGCCGCCATCGGCAGTGGATTCTGGTTATCGTTTGGTGCGGTCGGCGCGCTGTTATGGCTGGCATGCTGGCAGCGCGGCTTCGGATCTTTCACCCGACTGTTAACGACCCAGCTGTATATGTCGGTGCTGATGTTACCGCTGGGGGCCTTTTTTTTTGGCGGTGGCAGCCTCGCTGCGCTGCTGGCGAATGTGTTGATGATACCGCTGCTGAGTATCGTCGTGGTACCTGCGGCCCTGGCTGCAGTTGTCTGCTTTCTGCTCGGATGGAATATCGAATCTCACGTGTGGCAGCTCGCTGCCTGGCCACTGGGCAAGCTGTTACCGGTCGCCGCTGACGTGGCCGAAAGAGCCGGCGGCTGGTTGTATGTGCCACTGACGGCGAACGTCAACGAGATACTGCCAAGCGTGCTGGCAGTGGCGCTGTTCGCGCTGCCCGGGCGCAGTGTGATGAAGCCTCTGGCAGTCATATTGACCTTGCCGTTTTTACTGCCAATCAATCCGGTAATGACGACTGCACCGGGCAGCACCCGAGTCACCGTGCTGGACGTGGGGCAGGGCACGGCAGTGGTCGTGCATTCAGGCGACCGCGTGTTGCTCTACGATACCGGAGGAGGAGACCCCAATGGCCTCAATATGGGCTCAATGGCGGCCCTGCCTTTCCTGCGCGGGCAGGGGATTACCCGTCTGGATACAGTGGTCATAAGTCACGCCGATCTCGATCACAGCGCGGGCCTGGACGCAGTGCGAAACGCGCTGCCCATCGATCGGTTGCGGTATGGCGGCCTCCCAGCACATTACAGTCAGCGAATGACCACAGGCAGGCCGTGTGTTGCAGGAGAGTCCTGGCATTGGCCCGGCGGCCAGACATTTCAATTTCTATCGCCCGCACTGGAAACGCCGAGGAAGCGCAACAACAACTCCTGTGTACTGCAGCTGCAGATAGGCGAGTATCGAATACTGTTGGCTGGCGATATCGAAGAACATCGCGAGAGATTGTTGGTGCGCTATTGGGGCGAGTACCTTACCAGTGAGTGGCTGTTAGCGGCGCATCATGGCAGTAAAACCTCCACCACACCGACCTTCTTGAAACGGGTGCAACCGCAGATCGTGGTTATCAGCGCCGGCTATGCCAATCGTTTCGGGCATCCGCATTTCACTGTCAGTGAACGGCTGCAGCACACTGACGCGACAACCCTCTCGACTGCCACCAGCGGTGCTCTGGAGTTTTACTTTGAGCCCGGGCAACGCCTGCGGATACGCGCCTACAGGCAAACGGATCATCGCTACTGGATGTGAGGGGCTTTCGTCGCTTCACCCTCCCGCAATGCTGTGCGTATAATGCGGTCTTTGTTTGGACGGGGCGTAACTGTGCTTGAATTGTTGCTGGCGGGCGGATGGTTAATGGCGCCCATCGTATTGTGTTCTGTGTTGATGCTGGCCATCTGTATCGAGCGACTCTACACTCTTAATCCTAAAAAGATCGCGCCACCGCATCTGCTGGCAACGGTCTGGAAGCAGCTTAAACAGGGCGATCTGGACGCCGCCAAACTGCGCACACTGCGGCAATCTTCCCCGCTTGGCCGCATCCTCGCTGCGGGTCTGGCGAACGCCTACCATGGCCGTGATGTGATGAAAGAGAGTATTGAGGAGGCTGCCGCGCATGTGGTCCACGATCTTGAGCGCTACCTCAACACGCTCGGCACGGTGGCCGCCGTCACGCCGTTGTTAGGCCTGTTAGGCACAGTGTTCGGCATGATCGAGGTGTTTGCCGAGATTATGGTGCAGGGCTCAGGCAATGCAAGTGCACTGGCCGGCGGTATCTCGCAAGCTCTGATCACCACGGCAGCGGGCCTGACCATTGCCATTCCTGCGCTGGTCATGCATCGCTATTTTGTCGGCAAGATCGACAGTATTGTGGTGGAGCTTGAGCAGGAAACCATAAAACTGGTGGATGCCCTGCACAGTGAAGAGAACACGGAAGTAACAACGTGAAATTTCGACGACAGACGCGGGAGGATGTGGGGGTAAACCTGACGCCCCTGATCGATGTCGTATTCCTCCTGCTGATTTTTTTTATGGTCTCAACAACGTTTACCCGCGAGACACAGTTGAGTATCGATCTGCCTGAGGCGCAGGGCACGCCTAAAGAGACTGCAGAGCTGCAGATTGAGATACTTGTGGACGAGGGAGGCAATTACCGCGTGAACGGTGAGGCGTTAGTCGATGCGCGGATGCGAACCTTGCAGGCCGCCATCTATAAGATAGCGGCGGGCGATACCACTTTACCGATGATTATCTCCGCCGATGCGCAAGCCGCGCACAAGGACGTCGTGCAGGCGATGGATGCTGCCGGACAGATGGGCTTTGTGCATTTGAGTATCACCACCCGGCAGCCGGCCACTCAGCCGGCGGCGCCCTGATCCCCATCACACGGAGCGCATTATGGCATTCACAGTGATTATTCCCGCCCGTTACGGCTCTACGCGTTTGCCGGGCAAACCGCTGCTGGATATTCTCGGCCAGCCAATGGTGCAGCGCGTTTGGGCGCAAGCGCAGCTCAGCAGTGCCGCGCGGGTAGTGATTGCTACTGATGATGAGAGAATTCTCAAGGTCGCTCAGTCATTTGGCGCTGAGGTGTGTATGACGCGGCCAGAGCATCCTTCCGGCACCGACCGCCTGCAGCAAGTCGCGCTGGAGTTGGGCTTGGCTGATGACCACATTGTCGTCAATGTGCAGGGCGATGAGCCGCTCATTCCGCCGCAGGTAATTGATCAGGTGGCGGCTAATCTGGCGCAACACGCATCCGCTGGCATCGCGACATTGTGCGAGAAAATCAACGATTTTACCGAGCTTATGAGCCCTAACGCCGTGAAGGTCGTGCGGGATCAGTCGGGCATTGCACTGTACTTCAGTCGTGCACCCATACCGTATCCACGCGATGCATTCAGCAAAAATGCGATGGCCATGCCGGTTGCTGGCGCCTGGTTTCGGCATATTGGCATCTACGCCTACCGTACACATTTTCTGCATCAATATGTCAGCTGGTCACCAGCCCCGCAGGAAGTACTGGAATGCCTGGAACAATTGCGCGCACTCCACCATGGTGTTGCGGTGCATGTCGCCGAAGCCTGTCACACAGTTCCGGCAGGGATTGATACACTAGAAGACCTGACAGCCGTATGCCACTTATTACAGCAGCGGGATGGGGAGCCCCAAAGAAGCGATGGAAATACATCGGTGTGAGGCGCTGCGGCGCTACAACACACTGGCGCTGCAGGCCACTGCGGACGCACTCGTCAGTGTGCGCAATGACAGTGAGTTGCTGGCAGCACTGGCGTGGGGCAGGGCGCATCAACGTCCGGTAATTCCTCTGGGTGCTGGCAGCAACGTGGTGTTAGCGGGCGATATCAACGCACTGTTGCTGCGGCAGGAAGCTCAGGGCATTGAGATACTGGAAACCGCCACCGACAAAAACGCTGACACGGACGCCAACACCGACACTGTCACACTGAGGGTTTCCGCCGGGGAGAACTGGCACCATCTGGTGCGCTGGACCGTCGCGCAGGGCTACTTCGGCCTGCAGAATCTCGCCCTCATTCCGGGCAATGCCGGTGCTGCACCGATGCAGAATATCGGAGCCTATGGGGTCGAGCTGCAGTCCTGTCTGCTGCGCGTTCACGCGTTACAGATAGCTGACGATCAACCCGTTACGCTGACCAACAGCGAGTGTCAGTTCGGTTATCGCGACAGTGTTTTCAAGCACGCGTTAAAAGACAAACTGGTGATTACCCATATCGATTTGCAACTATCAATGCGCGCCGATGTGAATATCGCGTACCCGGCGTTGGACAGTTATTTTAGCGAACACCCGGACATTGAGCCCACCCCGGGCACTGTTTACGATGCGGTGGTGGATATCCGCCAGAGGAAACTTCCCGATCCCACCTCGACCCCCAATGCGGGCAGTTTTTTCAAGAACCCGATACTTGTGCCTGCTGCTTTCAGTGCATTGCGCCAACAGTTTCCGGCGCTACCGGGTTTCCCGCAAACCGATGAGTCCGTAAAAGTCCCTGCCGCGTGGATGATCGACTACTGCGGTTGGAAAGGTTTCAAAGAAAATAAGCTTGGAGTGCACGAACACCATGCACTTGTACTCGTCAATTACGGCAATGACAGCGGTGAGCAACTGCTGGCGCTGGCGACAAAAATTAAACTGTCGGTAGAGCAGACCTTTGGTGTGTCACTGGACATCGAGCCGCGCGTGTATGGCGCATTCGCATGAGTGATTTCGATCACAAAACGCTCCTTCAATCGTTGACCACCCGGCCCGGTGTTTACCAAATGTATGGCGCCGAGGGTGAACTGCTTTACGTCGGCAAAGCCAAGAACCTCAAGAATCGAGTCGGGAGTTATTTTCGCGCCAGCGGACTGACCGAAAAGACCATGGCCCTTGTCGGGCGCATTCATGACATTCAGGTTACGGTAACCAGCACCGAGGTGGATGCTCTGCTGTTGGAGCACAACCTCATCAAGACGCAACAGCCGGCTTACAACATTCTGCTGCGCGACGATAAAACCTATCCGTACATTTTTCTGTCGAGCGACGATACCTTTCCGCGCATAGCACTGCACCGAGGCACGAAACGCCGCAAGGGCGAATATTTTGGGCCTTATCCGAGCGCAGGGGCGGTGCGTGAATCGCTGAATTTCCTGCAGAAAACATTCAAGGTCCGGCCCTGTGAGGACAGTTACTTCAACAATCGCTCCCGGCCTTGCCTGCAATACCAGATTGATCGGTGCAGCGGGCCCTGCGTGGATCTGGTCAGTGAAGAGGATTACGCACAACAAGTGAACAGCACCCGCATGTTCCTGCGGGGCAAATCAACACAGTTAATGGCCCGGCTGGCCGATGATATGGAAAAAGCCGCCGCCGAGCTGGCCTATGAAAAAGCGGCCGTCTATCGCGATCAGATCACGCAGTTACAACATGTGCAAGCCAGCCAGGGCATCGAGGGCGTAACGGGCGATGTCGATATCCTCGCCGCTGCCGTTTCTCATGGCCGCGCCTGCGTGCAGGTGCTTTTTGTGCGTGGCGCCCGGGTGCTCGGTTCCAAAACCTACTACCCCCCGCTGAAGTTACAGGAGACTCCTGAAATGGTGCTGGGGGCGTTTATCCCGCAGTTCTATCTGGGGCAGGGCAGAGGGATCCCCTCTGAAATCATCCTCAATGCAATGCCCGAGGACTCTGCGGTCCTGGCGGAGGTATTGACTGCTCAGGCGCAGCGTTCGGTCAAAATACGCTGCCGCGTGCGTGAGGCCAGAGCGCAATGGTTGCAACTCGCGCAGCAGACAGCCGAAGCCAATCTGGCATCCCATCTCGCAGGGCGACAGACGTTATTGAAGCGGCTGCAATTGCTGCAGGATATTCTCGAGTTACCAGAACTTCCCGAGCGGCTGGAGTGTTTTGATATCAGCCACAGCTCCGGGGAGGCGACTGTGGCCTCCTGCGTCGTGTTTGATCAACAGGGTCCACGCAAGTCTGATTATCGTCGGTTCAATATTGAGGGCATTACTCCGGGGGACGATTATGCAGCCATGCATCAGGCACTGAAGCGCCGCTACCGGCGCCTGAAATCGGCAGAGGCCGCTATGCCTGATGTTCTTTTTATTGACGGCGGTAAAGGACAGGTGACGCAGGCCATGAGCGTACTGGCGGAGCTGCAGATTAGCGGTGTTGAAGTGATCGGGGTGGCGAAGGGCGCTACCCGCAAAGCCGGATTTGAAACATTGGTAAAAGGCGCCACCGGTGAAGAGCGCCAGTTACCCCCTGATCACGGTGCCCTGCACCTGATCCAGCAAATTCGCGATGAAGCGCACCGGTTTGCCATTACAGGCCATCGGGGTCGACGTGATAAGGCCCGGCAGCGTTCCAAGCTGGAAGATATCCCTGGCGTAGGGAGCAAACGGCGCCGCGAACTGCTGCGCCATTTTGGCAGCGCACAGGGTGTCCAGAATGCGAATGTTGAAGAGTTGAAGAAGATTTCTGGAATACACGCTGCGATGGCGCAGCAGATCTACGACCACTTACATGCGGATAAGTAAACGGTTCTGGACATGCGAGTGAGACGACCTGTCTTGCAGTCACTGCAAATGTGGGCCGAAAAGTATCTATTTATCACAATAAGTTACACCCTGTTCGCCTCAGGTATCCCGTATCATAGGCGGCTAGAGTGTTAGCTGCTAAGAGCAGTTTGCCCACATTTTCCAGGTCATATCGACTGATTGGACGCGGAACTGAAGCCTTTGCCCATCACCATCCCCAATGCTTTGACGATACTGAGAATTCTGCTGATCCCGGTCTTGGTAGTGGCGTTTTATGTGCCCTTCAAAAATCATCTGCCGGTAGCGGCGTTGATCTTTGCATTGGCGGCGGCAACGGATTGGTTCGATGGCTATCTGGCGCGCCGCCTCGGGCAGATGACAGAGTTCGGTGCTTTTCTGGACCCGGTTGCAGATAAGCTCATGGTCGCTGTCGCTCTGGTGCTGCTGGTCGAGCGCCATGATACCTTGCTCTTTACGCTGGCAGCGTGCGTCATCATCGGACGAGAGATCGTAGTGTCTGCTCTGCGCGAATGGATGGCGGAATTGGGAGAGCGCACCTCCGTCGCGGTGTCATATATCGGTAAGGTAAAGACTGGCTTTCAGATGACTGCGATAACAGCCTTGTTAGCGATCAACCCCGAGTCTGACCCCGGTTGGCAATTGGCATTGTGTTATATCGTTCTCTACGCCGCTGCCGTACTGACCCTCTGGTCCATGATGGTTTACCTCAAAGCGGCCTGGGCAGTGATGAAAGAGCGCGATAATCCTATTTAATTCAATTGCTTGCGGTAAATATCTGGTATTTACTTGACTCAGCAGGCGCGGTGCATACAATAAGCGCCACTCAAAGTGAGCAGTTGAAACGCTTGTGAGTGCGGAAACAGCTCAGAGGGTTGAGCGCAATCTTGGTAAGGTTGTGCCGGGGTGCCCAGCCCCGGGCGCGCAGCTCGATGATTCCGGCGACCACGATGGTGGATAAACAGTAAGAAGTGCGGGAATAGCTCAGTTGGTAGAGCGCAACCTTGCCAAGGTTGAGGTCGCCGGTTCGAACCCGGTTTCCCGCTCCATCTCCAAAATTAGGCTCGGTGGCAGAGTGGTCATGCAGCGGACTGCAACTCCGTGTACGCCGGTTCGATTCCGACCCGAGCCTCCATATAACCCATTGATTTAATGGGAAAAAAGAAAAGTAGTTTGATGTCTCAACTAACCCCGTGCGCAGTTTGTGCGCACTGGCAACTGGTTTAGTGAGAGGGAAGGGCTATGGCTAGTATTCGCAAGTTTAGGGACAAATGGCGGGTAGAGATTCGGCGGCAGGGCAATAAGCCTATGTCCAAAATGTTCTCTACCAAGGGCGCTGCGAGCAAGTGGGCGCGAGAGACCGAGACCGCTCTAGAAACGGGTGACATACACAACCTCACCACTAAGACGGTGGCCGACCTGATCGGCAGGTATCTCGAAGAATTCCCCAACACCATCACCTATGAAAAAACTGTCCTCGAATTCTGGGCTGGGCAGATAGGCCGGGTGAAGCTATCCCAGCTCCGCAAGGCTCACATTGTTGAGGCACGAAAAGCCCTAACCAAGAAGAAAGTCAAAACCGGCCCATCCAAGGGCAAGCCGCTATCTAATGCCTCCGTAAACCGCCGTGTGGCACTTCTAAGCCGCGTCTGCTCTAAAGCGATCGAGGAATGGGACTGGATGCGGGATAACCCCTGCCATGTTAGGTCTCTCACTGAGGACAATGAGCGGGATCGCCTACTGACTGACGCCGAACGCACGGCGCTGGCTGCAGCGCTGCTCAGCCACCCCGAGAAGTCCCTGAGAGGCTTTGTCCTGGTCGCGGAGGCAACGGGGATGAGGGCAGGAGAGATCCGAAACCTCACTTGGCGCGATGTTGATGTCGACACTGGCTTGATCCAGATACGGAAATCCAAGAATAACGAAAAGCGTGCTGTGGCTGTCGGCGGCAAGGCTCTGGAATGGCTCAAAGCATGGAAGCATGATAAGGCGCTAACGTTCGGCGGGCATATTTTCGGCAACTCGAAAACGAATACCGCACCCTACAATTATCGTGTCCATTGGGGCGAAGTTAAGGCGACTGCCGGTATTGAGGACTTCCGCTTTCACGATCTGCGGCATGGTTTCGTCACTGCAGCATTAAGTGCCAATATGAACCCGGTAATGGTACAGCTAGTTTCTGGCCATAAATCAAGCGCCATGTTGAAACGCTATGCGCATCTTGTGGGCGACGTAGCGCTGCAAGTCTCCCGCGCAGTGGAGGATCGCAACAATGGCAAAAAATGACTGGGTGATGATAGTGCGCCGGTATTACGGCCAGTCAGATAATGCTGAAATTTTCATTAAGGCGGTTGAAAGGCATATCTCAACCTACGATGCAATGTCTGCCGCCACCGAGCGATTCCAAGACCCGAAAAACACTTTCGATGAGCTGAAAAAAATACAGGAAATGGCAAAAGAGCTGGGCATGATGCTGGTGAAAGCAGACCGGCAAACTATCTCATACATCGAGCAAGGTGCGTTGATTGTGCCTAACAATGATATGGAATCACTCGACTGGTGCGACGTGGAGCGCCTACCACATCAGTTGCTTGGCATGGCAAAGGCGATTGACCTGGTAGTCGAGGAAATGGCCGACGACGAGGACATTAAACGTGTCGGATACCACAAGCTCACGCCGCGCCATGTCTTTGTTCGCGCTGTCTGCGACTCGTTCGAAGAATGCTTTGCGCCAGAAAAACCCGAAGCAGACAACAATAATTTCGCCAGAATACTCGACTCGCTGTTTCCGCAGCTAGGCATCCCCAGATCGAAGCTATCTAGAACCATCGAGGACAGCATCCCTCCGCAGTAGGACAAAAATATTTCAATATCGAAATTTTATTGTCTGACTATTCATTTTTAGCGCATGTAAAAAAACCGTATTCTGTGTAATCGAGATGTCACAGAAAATACGGAGCGTCAATATGTCCCACCACCTGCTAGAAAAGTACCCGACTAAAATTGTACCTATCATTCAATTCGGGGCAGATCACCCGGATATTTTGCCCCTGCGACGGTCGCGTAGCTGTATTGCGAATCTTGAAGCGCAGGACGAAATCATCAAGCGGATTTTCCGCAAGCGTTTTGGTCGCTGGTACGTCCATGTGCCGAGTCTCATCGAGTACATGGAAGCCGAAGAATCCATTATTTCTGCGGCATAAAAAAAACGCCGCGAGTTTTTCGGCTGCGCGGCGCTGGAATCACCATTTAACGGATGGCAAAGCAATGATACCACAAAAAACACCCTTTGAAATCGCCGCCGACTGGGCCGCTCAAGCTCCCGAACAACTGCACTGGCTCTACGGCTCTGCTGCTGCTGGCTTCTGGGCTGAAATGATGGAGGCCGCACTAGAGCGGGCCACGCCATATGACCTGGCCGAACGTATTAGCTGCTTTCCCGCACGAAGAATTGCCGCTGCGCTCGCCGATGTCGACGAGGATTCGTGCGAGCAACTGCGCCAGGCGCTGGATGCGGAAGTGGGTGCGTCCCAGTGAGCGCGCTATGCCACCCAACCGCCGAGCAGATACCGGCACCGCCAGAATTCACGACTGCCGAACTACAGGCGATGCACCGCTGGTGCCTTCGGTACCGTGATCGGGTGCGCTGCGGCGACAATCCGACTGCGGAGCAGGATGCGCGATTTATGGCGTACTCAGCTATTGGGTATCAGGAGGGCGGGCTGTGACTGGATCGATTACAGTCTTGTCTCTTGACGAAAAAGCCGCCGAGTATCTGGAGCGGTCCCGGCTGGCCGATCCCGCTGAGTGGAAAGACCCCGACCCGATTGGCAATTCCTTGCTGCCGGTCCCCGCTATGGACCCCGGCCTATTGCCGCAGCCGTTGCAGAGCTGGGCGGCAGATGTGGCAGAGCGCATGGACAAGATGCCCGTCGAATTTCCAGCCATTGCGATAGTGTCGGCCCTCGGTGGCGTCATCGGCAGGCGTGTTGCGATACATCCCAAGCAATTCGACAACTGGCTTGTCGTCCCGAACCTTTGGGGCGCTGTCGTTGGGCGTCCGTCTGTGAAGAAATCCCCGGCGCTGGCCGAGGCATTGCGTTTCCCTCGACTGCTGGAGGAAGCCGCCGAGGAGTTGTATCAGGCATCGCTGATTGATTTCGCAGCCGACCAGGAGGCCGACGTACTCCACCGCAAAGCGATGGAATCTGATCTGAAGAAAGCCGCCAAGACCGACAAGGCAGCAGCTAAAAAAATGTTGCTCGCTATGGGGGTTGATGAAGGCGATGCGCCGACGCGCACCCGGTACATCGTCAACGACACGACCATTGAAAAACTCGGTGAGATTCTGAGGGAGAACCCGAACGGCCTGCTGTTATTCAGGGATGAGCTTGTCGGCTGGCTGGCATCACTTGAACGTGAGGGGCGGGAACAAGATAGGGCTTTTTTTCTGGAGTCATGGAATGGTACGGGATCATTTACATGGGACAGGATCGGGCGCGGCACTGTCCACGTCCCTAGTGTCTGCCTCAGTATTTTAGGCGGCATCCAACCTGCCAAGCTGGTGCCATACCTCCGATCAATGGCAAGCGGCACCGGCGACGATGGATTGTTGCAGCGATTCCAGTTGCTGGTTTGGCCAGACGCTGGCAGGCCGGTTCATGTCGATAGGGCGTGCGATCAGGTGGCATGGGACAAGGTGCGCCAGCTATTCAAGAATCTGGCTCAACTCGAAGCGGGCGAAGGTGATCAGCGGGCGATCCGGTTTGATGCCGATGCACAGCTACTTTTTGATGAGTGGTATGCGGGAATGCTCGAGAAGGAGCACGAAGAAAGTAATCCGTTTATCGAATCTCACCTGACCAAGTATCACAGCCTGATGCCTTCCCTGGCGTTGATCTTCCACCACGTGGAGGGCAGCGGCGATGCGGTAGGTGACATTGCAACGACTCGCGCAATTGCGTGGTGCACATTCCTTGAGGCTCACGCGAGGCGCGTCTACGCATTGGCGACAGACCCACGTTACGGCGCACGAAGCCTACTCCGCAGGCTCACTGACCTGCCAAATCCGTTCAGCAAGGATCATCTCAATAAGCGGGACTGGTCAGGACTGACTACTGCCTCAGAGATTAATGCCGCCATCGGTACGCTGCTGGATAGTGGCGACCTAAAGCAACTGCTTGTCAGGACCGGCACCAAACCGAAGGCATGGTTCTACAAGAACCCGCACACCCGATCCGAAGGTGAAAATTATGAAAACGTGTGACCGGGCACCCTACTTTACCTACTTTTCCGAATTAGTAGGTTTAGTAGGTAGCGCAGTTAGGCATTTACGAAATATTTCGGGGTGATATGCAACTGATAACCCACTACGGAATCAGGACGGACCGCCCACTGTGCGACCTGGACCGGATGACCCTGCTAATCCGGACGGTGCCATATCCCCAACTGACCGAGACGGACCGGGAGCATGTCAAAGCGCTTTTGGACCGCCAGCACCGACAACGCGAGCAAGCTAGATTCGCGCCTATTTACCAAACGGAGGCGACACCATGACTGCTGATATTTTCGCACCACTGCCCGCCGCACCTTGCGAAGACTGCGCCCGGAATCCGCAGGGCGCTCATGACGATTGCTTAATCGTATGGTGCTCACACACCAACACCGGC
>Ga0222629_1000040_pt1 | contig 53533 bp, 51 predicted proteins | sample AntAcemetagenom1_FD_179847 | JGI IMG/M metagenome (GOLD analysis project Ga0222629, IMG submission 179847) | Saline water microbial communities from Ace Lake, Antarctica - #1 | ecosystem: Environmental > Aquatic > Non-marine Saline and Alkaline > Saline | place: Antarctica: Ace Lake | collected... | reverse complement strand
AGCTCATGATCGTTTTCATCCATTGATCATGAACGACATCAAGGGCTATTTCAGGCTCACTTCATATTGGAAACAGCTTCCTGTGCTTTCCTTCGTTTCAGGCTCATTTCATATTGGAAAAGACTCAAAGTTGTAAACTCTGATATTATTCGGAAATTCCTCTTGTAGCCGTTTGACAGTGGCCTGCGCATCCTCATTTTTGGACATCTCCAGCTGCAACATACCGCGCAGCAACTGATAACCGAGCGGCTCCTGCGTTTCAAAATCTTGTCCGTCAAGCAAACCCAGTGCGCTCTGAGGCTCCTCTTTCATCCTCAGCAATTCAGCTTCGAACATCACCACATAGGCGTTGTGACCAAGGCCATTTTCTTTCAGGGTGACCAATAACTGGTTGGCTCTGTAGATGTCGCCATTGTGCACATAAAGGCTCATCAGCTGGATCGAAAGCCCGGCGTCCTCGGCAAGCTCGGCCTCCCGACTGCCCAGAAGATCGGCCGCACGCTGAATATCATCATTACGCAGGTACAGATCGGCCAGTAACCGTATTGCTACGAGGTCTGTCCTGTTTGTCAAAAGATAGGCATTCAGCAACGCGATCGCACTGGGGTCGTTGCCTTGTATGTACTCCGCAGAGGCTCGAATGAACATCATGATTCCATCCGACTGCCGTTGACCGTCATCAAACTGGGATAGCTTACTGCTGAGATTCGCCAACATGGAATCGCCCACTTCCGAGTCGCCGTCCCCAATCAACAAGATAGCGGTGATCAACGTGGCTGCCGGATCTTCCGGAGATTGCTCAAGAATCATATCGAGGTATTGCCTGGTCTCTTCACGATTCCCACGCTGCATATGCACTTGCGCTAACGACCGCTGTATTCTGATGTCGCCGGGGTCAAGCGCAAACCCCTTGAGGAAATAGGCCAGCGCACTGTCGTACGACTTTTCCCTAAATGCCAACTCCCCGCGAAGCTGCCATGTCTTGGCATTATCAGCGTCAAGCAGTAATGATTTTTCAACCAGCGCAATACCTTCATCAATCTGTCCGCTATTCATGTAAATAGCGGCTATCGCATTATGGGCACGCACATTCTGGGGTAAGATCGTGGCGGCCCGCTCAAACTCACCGCGCGCAAGCTCCGTTTTCTGCCGCAACAGATAGGCCTGCCCTTTTAGTAGAGCCCACTCAAATTGACTGCTGACAGTAAAACTATCGGAGACTTTCTCAATTTCCAGAAGCTCATCAACTTTCTCCTGCAGCAGCAAGCACTGCCCATAGATGGGTAGTACCAGATTGATATCTGCGCCCAACAATAGCGCCTCTGCAGACTCTTTTTCGGCGCTGTAGATATCGCCTTCGTTAAAATACAGCTGCGCCAGAAGTAATCGCGCCGAGAGCACATTAGGGTCTTGCTTTAATGCGTTCTTTAGATGAAGGTAAGAGGATTGGCGATCATCTTCGTCATAAGCCTGAACGGCTTTCTCATAGGCTTTATTAGCCAACTCATTGCTACTCGCGCCCATCGGCGCAAATGCCAGAGATAAAAATAGCATTAGGGTAAAACAGCGCTGCACTTTCGATACCCCGAGTGATACAGATAGACTTTTACTGCGAGGCTCATGGTAGCGCAAGCAAAAAAAAACGGAACGTTAAGTTCCGTTTTTTACTGAGAAGCGTGAATCAGTGCCGCTTTAAGCCCTCGGCTTTAAAGGCCAGCGAATCGCGGGTCCGGCAATCCAGCCAGCACGAGTGCCAGGGTGCGACACTGGAGTGGAAGTGGGCGGGGTAATTGAAGTCTTCAGCGAATCAGCTTGAAGTCGTCATTACCCGGACTGCCGCCTGCGCCAAACACAGGGTTATAAAAGCTTATCAACCACTTTGTGGACTCAATGCTTTCCGGGTTAACGGTATAGTAGCTCAGGCCAACATTGCTATAGTTGCCGACGGCTCCATAGTTGCCGCCATTGCTGTCCAAGACATTAACCCAGGTTTTGCCAGACAAACCGGCCGATTCTATTCCGTCCCTAACGAGAATCGAGATATCTGTCTTGTCGTTGGAGCTGCCACCTGTTGCCCAGTCCAGTGTAAGCGACGTCAGGTTGACGGTAGCACCAAACTCCAGCAGTACCATGTCGAAAGCGCCATCAGAGTCAGACGTGACACTATCGACAGAATGGTTGGGTGAACCTGTATCTTCATCGCGGTTCTGGATTCCGAGACCATTACTGTTAGCCCAGATCAGCGTGCCGTCCTGCACGGTATCAGGGCCAGTTACATCCTTGGTGTCGGACCCGCCAGTCACCCTCAAGGTAACCGCATCAGAAGACGTCAGGTTCAGCGAATTGCCAAAATCGTTGTTGCTGACGTGTTGGCTCGAACGAGTGAAATTCCAAATCTGCACATTCGCCAGCGAGGGCGCGGCGCACAGCGCCGCCAGCGCTGTCGCTGCACCCAAACTGATCAACTTCCTTTTCAACGCCATGGTAAACAACTCTATTTTCCAACTCACTGATGTAAATCCCGCGGTACGTCTCTACTGCTCGATGCCACAAATCGTAATATTCGTTGCGGGAATACAACGCATTTATCCCGCCATACATTTTACCCTATTGTTTTCACTCGCTATTTTAAGAATATAGCCTAAAAAACATCTACTTAATCATTGCATGTATGGAGGTTTGTGACACCTGCAGCGACCCGAGTTGTGATGCGCGTCTCACTCGTGCAGAGCCACTGAGGTTCGCGCACTGGTGAACCGTCACGGTCCGGGACTCGCTATGAATTCAGCACAAGCATCTATACCATGCGACATTTCCAGCACGGACTATGCTGTATCGAACTGCCAAAACGCTGCAAACTGCCGCAGGCACATGACCTTATCCGTCATTGAAAAGCTATTGCCATCCAGTACAATTGGGCGTTAATTTTTACGCCCGCCCGTCGGCGTAATCGCCATTTCCAACCATGAGGATCAACCATGCGCGAAGCCGTTATCGTAGAAGCAGTCAGGACACCTATCGCTCGCGGAAAACCCGGCGTCGGGGACTTGTGCGACTTTCATGCCACCCAATTGCTGGCCTTATCATTGGATGAAATCGTTAAGCGCACAGGCCTGAACTACTCCGACGTCGACTACCTGGCGGGCGGCTGTGTTACGCAAGCGGGTGAGCAGGCTGGAAATATCACGCGCAATGCCTGGCTGACATTGGGAAAGGACTACACCGCCGGGGGCACCACACTGGATAACCAGTGCGGCTCAGCCCAAACAGCCAACCATATGATTGCCTCCATGGTGGCAACCGGTTCCATCAATATTGGCATTGCGTGCGGTGTTGAAGCGATGAGCCGAGTTGGCTTAGGCGCCAATGTTTACAACGGTCCGGGCTATTTCATTCCGGACAACTGGCCATGGGATTCCAGCCCTGACCAATTTAGCAGCGCGCAGCGTATTGCAAAAAAACGTGGCATCAGCCGTGAAATGGCCGACCATCTCGCTTATAACTCACAATTACGGGCCAAGCAGGCCTGGGCAGAAGGTCGTTTCGATCGCGAAGTATTCAGCGTTGAAGCGCCCATCATGGGAGAAGACGGCAAACCCACTGGCCAGACACGCACGATCAACCGCGACCAGGGTCTGCGCGACACCACGCTGGAGGCCCTCGCACAACTGAAACCGGTAATGGCGGACACTATTCATACAGCGGGCAATTCCTCGCAGATATCGGACGGTTCCGCGGCGGTACTTTGGATGACCGCCGATGAAGCTCGCGCCCGCGGTCTCAAGCCCCGCGCTCGCATCATTGCCGATGTTGTAGTGGGCACCGACCCTTACTTCCTGCTCGACGGCCCGGTGGATGCTACCGCCAAGCTCTTCAAAAAAAGCGGCATGAACATGAGCGATATCGATCTGGTGGAGATCAATGAGGCATTTGCCGCTGTCGTGCTGTCATGGGCGCAAGTGTATGAGGCAGACATGGAAAAGGTCAACGTGAACGGCGGCGCGATAGCACTGGGGCACCCGGTCGGCTCCACCGGCGCACGACTGATTACCACCGCGCTGCATGAACTGGAACGCTCCGACAAAACCACTGCGCTGATTGCGATGTGCTGCGGCTCTTCCATTGGCACCGGCACTATTATCGAGCGACTATGATTTTGCGGGCCACTTGCGAGTGGCCCCATCCAGCAAACATCTAACAAAGCACTATTTCACGCACTATTTGATGCAGCATTTAAAGGAGAAAACAATGGCAGACCTGACTGGCAAAGTTGCCGTCATTACCGGCGCGGGCCGCGGACTCGGTCGCGAGGAAGCGCTGTATCTTGCAAGCCAGGGAGCGCGAGTTATTGTCAATGATATCGACCGCCCCGAGGCGGCCGAAGCAGCTTATGCAACCGTTGAGGAAATCAAGGGCCTGGGCGGTGAAGCGATGGTGGTGCTCGGAGATTGTGCTGACAGCACCGATGCTGAGGCGCTGATGAAATCAACGCTGGATGCCTACGGCGATCTCAACATCATGGTCAACAATGCAGGCTTTTGCCGCGATAAAACCATTTTCGGTATGAGCGACGATGAGTTTGACTCCGTCGTGCGTGTGCACCTGCGCGGTCACTTCGTCAATATGCGCAATGCCACGGCCTACTGGCGAGATAAGGCAAAGAGCGGTGAGGAAGTCTATGGCCGACTGATCAGCACCTCTTCTGAAGCCGCAATTTACGGCTCTGCCGGGCAGCCCAACTACGCCTCGGCAAAAGCCGGCATCATCGCAATGACCATGGGTGCCGCGCAGCTACTCACAAAGTACGGCATAACGTGTAATGTCATCATGCCCCGCGCGCTCACCGATATGACGGCTGGCGGCCAGACAGCAGAAATGTTCCAGGCACCCGCTGACGGCAGCTTCCATATGTTCGACCCGGCCAATGTCGCACCGCTGGTAGGCTACCTGTCATCCTCGGCTGCGGCGGGAATTTCCGGCGAAGTACTGATCGTTTGGGGCAACGAAGTACAAATCCTGCAGCGCCCCACGCTTAGCGGTGCGATCGTCAATCCCAAGGGTGCGAAGAAGTGGGAAATGGACGATCTGCACACTTCACTGAGGCCACACTATAACGAAAACTATGTGCCTGTATGGGGCGGTTACTCCGTTCCGCCGGTGTAATAGATTGATGAAGCCACTGGATACATCAGCACTCACAGGCGAACGCACCGGCCCTTACTGTAGCTTCAATCCAGTAAGCCGAGTGCAGATCTGGCAGTGGTGCTCAGCAATGGGTGACCGCAACCCGCTTTATCTGGATGACGATTATCGCCGCCATCTGGACTGCGAACGCGCGCTTGCGCCCCCGGCCATGATGCAGATGTGGACCATGGGTGATATCAACTTTCAACGCGCGCCAGGCACGGTGGAATCACCCAACGAACGGGTGTTTGAGGTGCTGGAAAAATACGGCTTCCCGGGCATTGTTGCAGTGAGCTATGACATAAACTTTCATCGCCTGCTGCTGGAGGGTGATCGCGCACATCACTACTCAACCATTGAATCGATAACCCCGCTGAAGCAAACGGTATTGGGCGAAGGCTACTTCGTGACCGAACACGCCGAGTTCATGGACCAGAACGCGACCCTGTATGCCGATGCCATGATCGCCTATTTCGTCTATCGTCCCAAAAGCACTGATGCGAATGCCACCCAGACTGCGCAGGAAACACCCATTCCTGCCAGCAGCAATTTGCAATGGACTACAGATTTTACAGATATTCTCTACGCATCACTGAGCGAAGGCCAGTCCCTGCCAGAACTGGAGATTCCTATCACGCATAAACTGATCGTCGGCGGTGCGCTGGCGACGCAGGACTTTATGCCGGTACACCACAATGCGCCGGCGGCCAAAGCCTCGGGCATGCCTGACATTTTCATGAACATTCTCACCACCAATGGTTTATGCGCGCGCTACCTGAGCGATTGGGCTGGCGCTGGCAGCCGCCTCAAGCAGATCAACTTCAAACTGATGGCTCCCAATGTTCCGGGGGACACGATGATTATGCAGGGCAATGTGGTGAAGCTTGAGCGCGGCGATCTCGATAAAGATAGCGATAACAACAGCGAGCCAATGGTAACGGTGGATTTTGCTGGCAAGAACAGTCGCGGGGTTCATGTTATGGGGTCTGCAACGCTCGCGTTAGCCGGATAGCTGTCAAAGCAGAGTTGCAGTTAGAGCGAATTGCACTTACGTACGCTGCGAGACCGGCGCCAAACCGAGTAGAGCTTTTCGGGACACGCCGTGAATACATCCATGCAGGCCGCCCCGCGGATGGCCGCCCCGCGGATGGCCGCCCCGCGGATGGCCGCCCCGCGGATGGCCGCCCCGCGGATGGCCGCCCCGCGGATGGCCGCCCCGCGGATGGCCGCCCCGCGGATCCTGAAGCTTCAGGAAGCGCCGTTCGGGCCTGAAGCTCAAATAAGTGCTCTTCGAGTCAGAGCCGGATCGACTGGCGAGAATCTTGAAGCTAAAGATCGATCACATTTGACCTGACCATCAGACCACCATCAACCACAAGGTCATGCCCGGTAATAAACGACGCGCGCTCAGAGCAGAGATAAACAACAGCATCGGCGATCTCTTCAGGTTCGGCTAACCGTCCCATGGCATGGGTGTTAAGCACCTTATCGTGCATCTCGGGCATCTTTTTCAGATAGAACTTCATACCGCCAGAATTAATGCCGCCAGGGCACACGGTATTCACCCTGACACCACGCCGCGCGTACTCCACTGCCACCGTTTTACTGAGACTGAGAACGCCACCCTTGGCCGCTGAGTAGGCTGACTGGAAGGTGTCGCCGCGCAAAGCGGATACGGATGCGACATTGACAATCGCGCCACCCCCGGATGCTTCGATCAACGGCAACTGGTACTTCATGCACAGCCACACACCGCGCAGAGTGACACCCAGACAACGATCCCACTCCTCTTCGGTGAGCTCGGTTACGGGCTTATTGGGCGCGCCCAGCGCGGCGTTATTGGAAACCATATGCAGAGCGCCGTAGGTGTCTCGCGTCTGCTCGATAACTGCTACCACGTCTTCGGTTTTGCCCATATCAGCTAGCACAAACAACCCGCTACCACCTGCGGAATCAAGCAATGCGAGTGTGTCGCGCCCGCCCTTTTCGTTGACATCCGCGATGACTACTGTTGCGCCTTCTCTGGCAAAAGCCAACACAGTAGCTCGACCGGTGCCAGCGCCCCCGCCCATTACCAGGGCAATCTTATTCTTCATATTTTGTGCGCTCCTTTGCTTATGCGAGTCATGGGAATCACTCACCGAAAGCTGCCCTAAAAAACGCGATAACGCCTTTGCACATGTTGCTGCCGAACAAGAATCTGATCGCACCGCTGCTGGGGACTGATCTTGGCAGTGGCCGCAGGCAAATGCTGCCTGATTTCACTGAACGGTACTTTTTTGGCCGTGATGACAGGCCAATCTTCCTGCGCCGGTGTCTCACTGTAAGTCCATCGCGGCGTCATAAAACCTTCGCGATGGCCGGTGGTGTCCAGCCAGTTGGGTACGCCCGGGTCGGTGTGGGCGAGAACCAGCCGCAATACACCGTCATCATCGACTGTCATTTGATGCCCATTGAGACTCCCGATCTGGTTGGCGTATTCAATTGATTCGCCCCACAGATTGCCAATCTGAAATCCGATGTACTGTGGCTTCAGTCGTATATCATTCTCAATAATCAATGCTTCATCCGGCTCCAGTTCGAACACGCCACCGGCGTAGAGATTGGTGCTTTGCCCGCCGCCGGTTGCTCCGGATGCGGCGTTGACGGTATTGAAACTGTTGCGCGGAAAGGCTACGCCGGGAATGCTGCCTTCACGCGCGCCGTATGTGCCCATAAGTATGGTCCAGAAAGCATTCCAGAAATGCATCTGGTTGCGCACGATGCGGCCAAACTCGCGCAGCTCTGAGGCCGCTTTGTCAGCGCAATACGGCGGCGCATGGCTGCCTTCTGCGCCTATTTGGATGATCTCGAAATGGATAGCATTCTCGTGCTCCCAGTCATTAAACAACTGGCGACCACTGATGTAATTGGCATAGCGCTCTGGCGACTCGTTGGAATCTGCCGGCTGTGGACGTTTCCTGACCTTGAGCGTTGAGACGAAATTTCCGCTGTAACCAGCAGGGCACTCGGGAGCCAATAGAATCTCAAAGCTGCCGTCTTCGTTCACCTCTATGCGTGATGAATCGAGACGACCGGTCTGCGTTTTGATGCCGGGTCGCAACTCCATCAGTGAGCCGGAGTCGCCAGGTAGTTCACCACTAGTCGTTTCGAAAATTACATAGTGCGGCGCCTTGCGCCCGGTAGCGATGGGTTCTTCTCCGCGCCAGTGACGGGTGTCGCCGGCCTTGCCACGCAGCCGATAGCTCTGGCGACCATCAATAGCCGTGTAAAAGTAGATGGCGTCCGCATTGTCGATCGTACTGCGTGTAATAACGGACAGCGCATTGCGAAAATGTGGGCGCTCGGTGTCCATATGGAAAGCGCGCTCAACGGCGCTGTGGGCGTAGCCCATCAAATAGCGATAACCCTCGGCCAGGTTTCGGTCTGTGCCGGGTGCAGGCATCAACTGCGGCTGGTCGATAGCATCGCGTGCGTCCTGCAGCGCCTGGATCATTTCGTCCCAGGCGGCGCGCAGTGTTTCTTTGGCTTCGGGTGATTCATTTGTCATGGCAGCTCTCTACCTTTTTTTAATGATTATCGGTTTAGGTAACTTACTCGGGCGTGTATTTGAAGCTTCTCGATCCCGTTGTGATGCAAAAAGTCATGCAACAGCATATCGTGTGCGCTGCGACCCGTTCCTGCGACAGTCGGCAGGCTCGCCATCAAGCAGTCCCCTCAAGATCTGCGGGTAAAAACGCATCCCCCAGCACCGTCTTGCCATCGAGGCTTCTGACCGCAAGCCCCAGGGAATGCAGTAAGCGACGACTATAGGCAACGCGACCCACATGCGTGCCGCAACACAACTCAAGCGCCGCCTCGGCCATCGTCTCCACCGGTTCCGCCATATCGGGGTTGCGCCTGGCGATATCGCGCACGTACTCGGCACCAGAGGTGAGTACAATATTTTCAGGGGCCAATGCATTGACGTAGACCCCAGCGCTGGCGACTTCATGCGCAAGGCCCTGCGTGTAGCGATCAAGTGCCGCTTTGGTAGAACCGTAGGCGCAAATGAAATGCGCCGCCATCTGCGAATCGCGATACGGCACCACTGGCTGTATTGCGCTGCTGCTACTGATATTGAGTATCCAACCACGGCCGCGCTCGCGCATTCCGGACAATGCCTGCTGCGCCAAATCGATCGGTGCATTGACGTTGATATCAAACATCCAGCTACGCTCGGCTGTGGTTGCTTCACTGGGCAGGCACATTTTCGATCCGGCAGCGTTGTTAACGATAATATCGACTGCGCCAAATGGCTCGCTGGCCTGCTCTATAAGCGTAGCTCTGGCCTCAGCCTGACTCAAGTCGCAAGCGATGCCAGCAGCTGCGCCGCCCTCCTCAAGGATCAGCTCAACAGCGCTCTCCAATGTCCCGACGAGCGTGCCATGTGCACCCCAACGCGATGCGCACAGCACCACAGATGCCCCTTCAGCGGCAAAGCGGCGCGCGATCGCCAGGCCAATACCGCGACTGGCTCCGGTGATCAGCGCCGTTCTATCGGCAAGTCTTCCCATTGCTCATCTCCCGGCAGGATTCCCAGCCTCAGCCATGTCCGCTGCGCGCGGCCACTTATACGTGTCGTAGAAGTCGCTCAACTCAGACTCCATGTATTCCCGTGACAGACCATAATCCTCCATGCTGTAACGAAAATTAGTCTTGTGGGATTTTTCGGCATCTTCCTGCGACTGCAGGTACTCGTCGTAACTGTCTGTCAGCGGCAAATTGATCGCATCCATGACGTTATGCACAGTCGCTCGCGGCTGCGCGGTGAGCTCACGGTAATCAACTACTACGCGCGCCGTGGCCGGATGGCGGGACAGCACCTCAGCGGGGTGGGAAAAGCTTTCAAATGAAACGTCGGTCAGCATCTGCAGCGAACGCGCGTAGTCAGGTTGTGTCCAGCCCTTCGCTTTCCAGGTGATTTCAACCAACTTCAATACACTCGGAATACACTGCGCGGGATCTCGCATCATCACGACAATCCGGGCATCTGGAAAAGTCTCTATCAGCGCACCCACCCAACCGCACATCACGGGATTCTTACTGAGGTGTATCTTGTCACCCCCTCTGAGCAGTAACTGGCGTTTAATGCATTCGCGGTAGTGATGCATCCAGCGCCGGCGTTTTCTGGCCGGCATTTGATCGATGTGAAAAATGTCGATCACATCCATCATCGGAATATCCATAGACCACTGCTGAGTGACGAAAGCGCCACGCATCACGAACTGGTCTTCCTCTGAATTCCACAGGCTCATATCGTGCATTTGCCGATAGGGTCCGAAGGTTTTGTCATCCCACACCACCAGACGTTTGTTCAGCGCTCGGCCCAGCCACTTCTCGTCAATGCAACCGATAGCCTGGATAATCCGTTTTTGCAGCAGGGAGGGGAAAAACATTTCCCAATAGAGAAAGTAACTGAAGGTGTCACCGTCTGCGGCCAGTAAACGATGCACTAGCGTAGTACCGCTGCGCGCGTGGCCGACAATAAAGACGGGGCGCTCAACTTTTTGGCGCCACAGGGCTGGAAAGAACAGGTAGTCGAGGGTAAAAAACAACGCGTTAAAAAGGTATTCCAGCGGGACTAGTAACAGCAGACGTACCAGCATTCGGGTGCGCCCTGGCCATTGTTTTAGTGACCAGACGTGGCGCAGTACTCGCGAATAGTATTGGGTGTCGAAGTACATAGCGTTTGGACTGCCTTTTTATTGTGAGTGTGGGCCCGGCAGGCGGTGGCGGAGTTAACCTGCTTGTTCAACAAAAAAGGGCCATTCACCACAGGCCAACTCCGCCACCGCCTGCCTCTATTCGTGCCATAACCTAACGTTAGTTACTTCGATTTTGCCCCAACCAGAACAGCAGAGCTTAACTAGGCTGGCGTTAACATCACCGGCATATCCTTGTAACCATGAATACTATTGGAGCGAATAAACACCGGCTCCCCACAGGATTCAATCGACGCAAAATGCGCAAAGAACTCCTCGAAAAACACCCGTGCCTCCATCCGCGCCAGATTGGCACCCAGGCATAAATGGATACCGTGCCCGAACGCCATATGCGGGTTGGGAGTGCGCGCAATATCAAAGGTCATCGGATCAGCAAAGACTTCTTCGTCAAAATTCGCCGAACTATACATTAGCACCACGCGATCACCCGCCTTGATCGCCTGGCCCCGAATCTCGGTGTCACATACCGCAGTGCGGCGAAAGTAATGCAGCGGGCAGGTCCAGCGCAGCATTTCTTCAACGGCTGCAGGTAATTGGTCCTGATTCTCTTGCAGATGCTTGAACAAAGCCGGCTGTTTCAACAACTCGTGCATACCACTGCTGATCAGTCCGCGCGTGGTCTCGTTACCCGCGACGGTGAGCTGGATGAACAGCGATGCAAACTCCATTTCCGAGACCTGATGCCCTTCCACTTCCTGATTGATCAGCAGGGAAATAAGGTCATCGCCGCCACTGTCCTTGCGCTCGCAGGCTAACTGGAAGCCGTAGGTTCCCATCTCCACACTGGCCTGGTTAATCTCTTCCATCGTTCCGCCCAGATCGGGATCGGAGCCGGAGGTTTGCAGGTCGGACCAGTGGCGGATTTGCGGCCACATATCGCGAGGGATTTCCAACATGGAGCAGATGACCGCAGTCGGCAGGTCACCCGCCAGACTCTCGACAAAATTCACTTGCTGCGGTTCCTGGATCTGCGCCATCACATCGCGCGCAATCTGTCGCACTTGCGGCTCCAACGCCGCCAACATGCGCGAAGTGAAACGGGTGATCACGGCGCGACGCAGCGGTCCGTGCTTAGGCGGGTCCATACCCAACAGCTGATTGCGCGCCATGTCCAGGATGTCGGGCGGCAGATCGTCCACCATCACAAATCCATCCTCTGCGGAAAAGGTTTTGAAATCGCGCGACACTGCCTGCACATCGGCGTGCTTACTTAGCACCCAATAGCCGTGTCCTGCGGGATGCTCATGCCAGTACACCGGCGCATTAGCGCGCAGCCACGCGAACTGCTCGTGAGGAATGCCAGCGGTGTAGCTGTCGGGGTTATAGACGTCGATCTGCATGGTCTAGTCAACCAACACATTGGGGGTTGGCAATCCCATATCGGCGCAAACTGCGAGATAGAACTCCAAGGTTCCCGCGCCATCCATTGCCATGGTGATATTATCGTTGGCGTCCAGATTAAGATTGGAGCCGTACATCTGGAACCAGACCTGAGTATCATCCTCAAGGCACTGCAGGGTGTGCACCGAGCCCGCTGGTTCGTATAAAAAGGAGCCTGCACGATTCACGTAATCGTACTCTTTATACTTCCATGCGCCAGAGCGCGTGTAACCCCATACAGGGCCAGTATGCCTGTGCTTGTCGATCTCGTAACCGGCCTGGAATATGTTCTCCACAATCCACAGGCCCTCTTTGGGCTTGACCTGCAGAACGCGCAATTTGCTGCCGTCACCGATATCAATATAGGGCAGATCGTCCGCCCCAATATGCACTGCTTCTGGTAATGTCATCTTGGATCTCCGAAAATTTGATGTGAAACTTTTAATTTGGAACTTTCAACCAGCGGCAAGTGTAGCGTTTAATGCACCTTCGATTGCTGTGCAGGCGCGTACATTACCTACTTTTAATCGCTACAGGCTAATTTTTTAGCCTGGCAAAACAGCCGGTGATGCTACCCAGGTGCCTGCAATTGGCGCACTACCTTCGCCACCGATACGTCGTCTTCGTGGTTCGAGGATATAGGAAACGTGATGCGCCGTGTGAGCCCAGCATAACGCTCCCGAAATACTTGGGCAATTTGCGTGTAGGTACCGCGCGGAACAAACTGCTCCAGCATCTCATCTGTGATAATGCCCGGCATCGCCGCCCAGTTACCCGAGCGTGTCATGTCCAATAGTTGCTGCCCCTTATCTTGCCAGCCGAACAATTCCAAGCTGGGCCAGTAGGCGGGCGTGGAATACAGAAATCCTAACATGTTGCGTTGCTTTTCCCATTCCTGAGCGACCTCGTCCTCATCCCTGCCCGTCGCGGTCAAAGGGCCAAGTACCAGTTTAAAGGATTGCGGATCGCGCTGTCCGCGTTCAAACCCGGCCTGCAGGCGGGGCAAACACACCTCGCGAATGTATCGCGGCGGCGTATTGGTGGGATGTGTGATCATACCGTCGGCAACGCTCCCGACCATTCTCGTCATGTCCGGACCCACTGCGCCGCAGAGGATGGGGATATCCGGGTGATCAATGGGCCCAGGGTTAAAGAATGGCTGCAATTTAGTGAGCGTGTAGTGTTCACCTTCAAAGTTAAGACGCTCGCCGCTTTGGAAACTGTGGAATATCGCCTGCATACCCTGCACATATTCGCGCAACTGCGGCACCGGAGAGTCCCAACGAGCGCTGTAGCGCTTCTCGATATTCGGCTTGATCTGGGTGCCAAGGCCCACTTCGAAGCGGCCACCGGACATGGCCTGCAAATCCCAGGCTGCGATTGCCGTAATCATCGGGCTACGCGGAAAAGCCACCAACACCGCTGTGCCAACAATCAACGATTTAGTCGCATTGAGCGCCATAGCGGCAAGCAACAGACCGTCGTGGATAGCATCAGGCACCTGCAGGCCATCAAAACCCATAGCCTCAGCGCGCGCAGCATGCGCTCCTATTTCTCCCGGCCCCATATCTTCCGGTGTTGACGCGAATACCTGAAACACAACTTGACCCTCGCTGTTCTGCAACGCTACACTGATTATAGAAAGCTAAACTGATTATAAGATAAACTGATCATATACAAATTGCAATGCGCAAGGAGCCGCAACTGAAACAAGGACTAGGCCAGACGTTAATGCTGATGACCAGAGACTTCCAACAGCGTCTCGACAATGACCTGAGCGCACGCGGTGTAACCGGCATCGGCGCGCGTCATCGGGCCGTGTTTTTGTTTCTGGGCCGCAATGGTGCGAGCCGGGCTGTCGATCTGGCAGTCGCGGCGGGCATTCGTCCGCAGTCCATGATGAAAATCGTACATGAACTGGAATCACTGGGCCTCGTTGAGCGACGCCAGGACCCCTCCGACTCCCGCGCCAAGCTAATCGACTTTACACCACAAGGGCATGCGCTCATCGATGAACTGTCGCGCTCGACCGAAACTGTGTGGCAGCAATACGCGGACATTCTGGGCACATCATCTCTACAAGACACAGTCGACAACCTGAACACGCTGCTACGCGCAGGGGAGACGCTCCATGAGTGACAAGGTAGCCTTTATTACCGGAGCCAGCCGCGGCATAGGCGCGGAGACGGCGGTAGCGCTGGCCAAGGCCGGGTACCGGGTGGCGATCACCGCGCGCACATTGGCAGACGGCGAAAGCCACGATCATGTCGGCAGCGCCAGCGCATTGCCGGGCAGCCTGGAGGCAACCGCGGCTGCCGTGGCTGACGCAGGTGGCGAAGCATTGTGCCTGCGCGCCGATATCCTCGATGCGCACTCGATAGTGGCCGCAGCAAACGCTGCGCTACAGCACTTCGGCCGTGTCGACCTGCTATTCAATAATGCCGTCTACCAGGGCAAGGGCAACCTCGAAACGCTGCTGGAGGTGACCAAAAAACAATTACAGGCCATTTATCAGGGCAACGTGTTCACGCCACTGACGCTGGTGCAACAACTACTGCCCGGCATGATAGAACGCGGCAGCGGCACGATTGTGAATATGGTGTCACACAGCGCCTTCACTGATCCCCCGGCGGCAGCCGACAAAGGTGGCTGGGGTTTTGCCTACCCCTCCTCCAAGGCTGCATTCGCGCGCATGGCCAGCTCCCTGCGGGCCGAGCACCGCGATTCGGGGGTTCGAGTCTTCAATCTCGAACCCGGTCTGGTTATGACTGAAGTGATGCGCCTCGCCGGTATCGACGAAGCGGTGATGGCGCGATTCAAGCCCTGCACACCCGCCGCTATCGCCGCTGTGGTGAGCTGGCTGGCAGATAACGACCCTGCGCAGGCATGGGATCCCACCGGTATCCTGCGCGGCCCTGCCATTGCCAAGGAACTTGGCTTGCTCAGATCACCCTCACTACTGGAGAAATAAACCATGACCACAGTATTGCTGGAAAAACACGAGGGCTTCGCCATTGTTACGCTGAACCGCCCGGCGGCAATGAATGCCCTGTCGCGCGAGCTACGCAGGGACTTCGTGGCTGCGTTCAGCGCTTGCACCGAAGACCCCGACACTCGTGTGGTAATACTTACCGGCAATGGCAAAGCCTTTTGTGCCGGTTTTGATCTGAAGGAGCTGGGCTCAGCCCAGACAGCCAATACCGCTGATGAAGCTGACAATATTGTGGCGCAAGCGATGGAGGCTTTCGACGGGCCCATCATCGGCGCTATCAATGGCCACTGCATCACCGGGGGTTTTGAGATGGCGCTGGCCTGCGACATTCTTATCGCCTCAGACAATGCCCGCTTCGCGGACACCCATGCCCGCGTTGGCATGTTACCTGGCTGGGGGCTCAGCCAGAAACTCCCGCGCCTCATTGGGCTGTCCCGCGCCAGAGAGATCGCCTTCACCGGAGCGCCAATCTTTGCCGCGCAGGCCTATGAGTGGGGCATCATCAATCATGTAGTCACCACGGCAGATCTCCTGCCGCGAGCCATCAAAATGGCGCAGGATATTTGTGGCTGCGTGCCTCAGGTGCTGGCGGAATATCAGCTACTAATAAAAGACGGCTACTCAATGCCGTTCAGCGATGCTCTGGAATGGGAATCGGCCCGCGCGGTTGAATGGGCAAAGCAGGCCTCTGGCGAAGCGATTGAACAGCGGCGCCAAGGCGTGCTGACAAAAGGTCGCAGCGAAAAGAACTGATTACTACCCTAGGCTGCTGCCTCAGCGCTTTACACCCCACCGAAATCAATTGCTGGAACGTTTTGCAGTCCGGCAACTGTCAGCGCTAAGAACCTGTAATTTCTCGAAATTGTCCAAAATCTGCTCTCCTCCAAAACACACATTCAAGACATCGAAATTGACCCTGACTTGGCTTTACAAAAACAAGTAAATAGTTCACATTGCTACGCGCCAAATTATTACCTTGCTGCAAGCTGCACCATGCGTAATATGTGCTCAATCCCCGCAGTCAAAAGGGGGAAGACCGTAAGTTTATGAGACCCCGTAAAGGAGAACACAATGTTCAAGAAGACCGCATTAGTAGCAGGCATTGGCCTGGCACTTTCAATACCGGCCCACGCCGATTTTCAGTGGCAAGTGGACGCTGGTTACGCCCGAGGTAGCTATGACTTCGATTTTAGAAACATTCCAGGAGAGGGAAACACTGGTGACAGCATTGACACTGATGTTTACAACATAGGAGGCACTTACTTCCTCGAAACTGTGGACACCAGCAAGGGGCCTCTTGGTGAAGCTGCCTTTCTGGATCATGCATCCTCCTTGGCTCTCGGCTTTACTGATGGCGATGTTGACTTTAACGGCGGTGATGATGGCGACGGTCAGACATATAACGTTGACATGCGGTATGTTGCTGAAGGTCCGGGCTGGAAATTGTCTGGCGTGATCGTTGACGTCAACTTTGAACGTGCGGAGCCGGGTGATTTGGAGATAGATACCTGGGGCTTAGGTATCGGTTATTACATCACTCAAAACACCACCGTTGTTGCAAATTATGATAATGTCAGTGTCAACAATCGCCCTGATCCTCATCGCTGGGGTCTTGACGTTGAGCACTTCTTTGCTTTCGGTAATGGCGGCCTGATGGCACGCGCTAACGGCGGCAAGACCGTGATTAGCGGCTTAGATGATCCCACCACTTGGGGCTTGGGCGCCACTTGGTACCTGAACAACAACTTGGGCTTTGGCGCAGACTATGTTCAGGACGAGGAGAACGGTTTTGAAGTACAAGGCTTCAGAGTGAACGCTGAATGGTTCATCACCGAAAGTCTTGCTGTCGATCTGTCATACACAGATATTCAGCCTGATGACATCAGTGATCCAAGGCGCTATGAAACCCTCCCCATTTTTGGTGGGAAGCTGGAGCAGTCATACAACGAGATCGGTGTTAGTGCTCTTTACCGCTTCTAGTCTGTAGCTTCATTAGTAGCATCAAGCGGACACCATTGGTGTCCGCTTTTTTTTGCCTCACTGAATTGTCGAACAGAACACCCTACTAATTAAACGGCCAATTATCCTCTGCACCCAATTAACTGCGGTATGATGCAATTTGGGTACTGGAACCTTGTTGATAAACACCTCTAGGCAAAGAAAGCCTACTCACTCCTGCACCCTGAAATAACTACCAACCGGCCTATATCGGGCCATAGACTGCTTTAGGCACTAAAGCCCAAAGGGGATTTCATGACTCGTTTAGCAGATAAAGTCGCAATAGTCACAGGCGGCGCCAGAGGCATGGGCGAAGCCACTGTTCGCCTACTGATTGAACACGGTGCGAAAGTACTGATCGCGGACGTTCTGGATGCGCCCGGACAGGCGCTTGCGGATGAATTGGGAGACTGCGCGCTGTTCACCCACCTGGACGTTTCACGCAAAGCTGACTGGGATGCGGCAGTAGTCCTGGCAGAGACTCTTGGCCCGCTCTCAGTGCTAGTCAACAACGCCGCTATCATCTTTCAGAAAACAATTGTGGATACCACTGAAGACGAGTTTATGAAAATCGTCAGCGTTAACCAGCTCGGCGTTTTTCTTGGTATGCAGGCAGCATTTGCAAGCCTCAAAGCCAATGGTGGAGGCTCCATTATTAACGTCTCCTCCATCGACGGTCTGCAATCGAAAAATTCGCTGGTCGCCTATTCCTCTACAAAATGGGCCGTGCGCGGCATGACCAAGGCCGCCGCGATGGAGATGGGGAAATTCAATATACGCGTCAATAGCGTTCATCCAGGCGGCATCTATACGGCGATGCACGGCTCGGAGTTCATGACGCAACAGGATGCCGACAAGTTTTATTCACATCATGCGATCCCAAGGGTGGGCCTGCCCAAAGAAGTCGCCGCTTTGACCGCATTTCTGGCATCAGACGAAGCGACTTACAGCACCGGCGCGGAGTTTATCGCCGACGGCGGCTGGAGCGCCGGATTGGTCAATGACGGGCTGCCGCAGCTCTAGTGTGGTGCCGCTTGTTAAGCCTGCCTACCGCATGGCATTTCCTTCAGCTCAACGAAAGCACATAGGCGTCAAAGCGAGTAGAGATTGAAGGGACCGTCTGAGCCCATGGATGCGCGACGCAAGCCTACATGGATGTATTCACGGCGTGTCCCGAAAAGCTCTAGTCGGTTTGGCGCCGATCTCGCAGCGTAAGGCAGTGCAATTCCATGCGTACCGATTGATAGAGATATAAAAAGCGAGGCAGTTATGTTCAAAGGCGTATCTTATAACTTCAACGGAGCCACCGTGCTGATTACCGGGGGCACCAGCGGCATTGGCCTGGGCTGTGCTCACGAGTACCGTGATGCCGGTGCCCATGTCATTGTCACTGGCCGTAAAGGCGCAGCTACTGACTATGAATCCGACCTGCAAGGCATGACCTATCAGCAACTGGACGTCGCTGACCGTGAGGCCTTGTGCGACCTCGCTTCCTCACTTTCGGCCTTGGATATCCTCGTCAACAATGCGGGTGGCGCACAGGGCAACGAATGGGAACCGGACTCCTTCGATCAGTCTATCGCTGTGAATCTTAGTAGCGTGTTCCACCTGAGTGCGGCCTGCAAGGACTTACTCGCCGCCAGCCAGTTTCCCGGCGGCGCCAGCGTCATTGGCATTGCTTCGATGACCTCCTATTTTGGTTTCGAGTGGACGCCAGGCTATGGCCCGGCAAAAGCTGGCCTCGTACAATTAATGAAAACCCTGGGCATGAGTTGGGGCAAGTCAGGGATTCGTGCAAATGCCGTGGCAGCGGGACTCACACGCTCCAACCTCACCGCACCTGTACTCGACAATATGCAGGAAATGGTCGATGAGACTCTCAGGCGACAGGGACTCAAGCGCACCGGCGTACCGCAGGATATCGCCGCTGCGGTATTGTTTCTCAGCTCTCCCGCAGCTGCGTGGATTACCGGGCAAACACTCGCTGTGGATGGGGGATTTTCTACGGGTATGAGTTGAGAACACCCTGCTGCGATTAATCGCAACAAGGCGCGATACTGCCCGTGTTAGAACGGGAATACCCTGGGAAGCATGAAAATGACAACGGCGGAGAATACCACCGAGATCGGTAAGCCTGTGCGGAAATAGTCGCGCAATTCATACCCTCCCATGTTCTGCACCATCAGGTTAGTGGTGTAACCAAAGGGGGTTATAAAGCTTGCGCTGGCGCCAAAGGCGACGGCCATCACGAACGGCATGTAGCTGACGTCGTAACTGTGTGCTAAACCAAACGCAAGGGGGAAGATCAAGGCAGCTGCAGCATTGTTGGTCATTGTCTCGGTCATGATCAGCGTCACGAAAAACACGCCCACCATCGCACCGAAGGGTCCCACTACCGTAAGGTGAGTCTGCAGTCCTTCGATCAAATTGCCGACCAGACCCGAGTTGGTCAATGCCTGCGAGATCGTCAGTGCAGAGGCAATAATCAACCACAACTCGAAGGGAAAACGCCGTCGCAGTTCAGACCCGGTGACGACGCCGAGGAACAGCATGCCGATCAGCATGAACGTTGCGCCCTTGATCAGCGGCACGACCTCCAGAGAAGCCAGTGCCACTACCAGCATCAGCGCACCGGTCGTGAAGTAATTTTGCAGCGGTGTCAGCGGCATCTTGCCAATCGCATCGTTGATAATGACAAAGTTCTTATCGAGGTTTTTCCGTTCATTGAAGTCCGGACCCACGGCCAATATCATGCTGTCTCCCGCAGCGATCGTGATATTACCCAGCTTCCCTGAAAGACGTTTACCGCCGCGACGCATGCCGACAACAGCAGCATCGAACACCGAGCGAAATCCACTTTCTTTAACCGTTTTTCCCTCAATTGCGGCATTGGGCAACACAATCACTTCCATCATGTTGGCGCTTAACAACCCCTCTTCGACGGCAAACAAGCGCAAGCCATCAAAAGACTCCAGTGCCTTCACCTGCCTGATATCACCGGAAAAGATGAGTTTATCACGCGCTTCAATATGCTCCTGCGGCGACACCGGAGAAATCAGGTGCCGTCCACGCACAATCTCAACAAGAAACAAATCCTCAAGATCGCGCAGTTTGTTGTCCAGGATGCTCTTGCCAATAAGCCCGGAACCTTCATTCACTTCCGCCTCGATCACATACTCGTCGATATCCATAGTGGGCGCGCTGCCCTTTGGCAATAATCGTGAACTGATCAATAGTGTGGCCAGTCCCAGCACAGTGGCCGTAATGCCGATGGGGAAAAAATCCCAGAAACCAAAACCAGTACCAGTGGCGTCCTCCAGAAAACTATTTACTACAAGATTGGTTGAGGTGCCAATCAGAGTCATGGTGCCACCAAGAATGGTGGCGTAAGACAGCGGTATCAGCAGTTTGGATGCCGGATGAAGTCGATTGTTACGCACCGTGTTTGCCAGAGAGGCCACCACAGCAGTGTTATTGACGAACGCGGAAAATATTGCCGTCACTGAGCCCATACGCAATAGCGTGCCCGTATAACTGGGCACGATCAATTTTTCTGATACCTGTGTGAGCCAAGAGACTTTTTCGATACCCGTGGAGACTAACAACAAGATTACCAGCGTCATCACGCCGCTATTGGATGCCTTGTCCAGCACTTCATCCGTACTTACCAAGCCGGCAAAGTAAGCGGCCAACATGATACAAACAAAAACCCACTCAGCAGCCCATTTGGTGAAAATCAGACCGTACAGCAGTCCCATAAATAGAACCGACATCAGTAACTGGTCACTCATTGATCAACGCCCCGAAGACTGTCTTATAGTCGTGAAAGAATACCTGCTGTGGATTATGCCAACAATAGCAGCCCGACGCAGGAAATAATCGGCTAAACTGAATATTGCCAGAGCAATCCTCCCCATCATAAAACCGTGGAAAACCCCAATGAAGAAAGTGTTTAAAATTATCGCTGCCCTGCTGGTGCTGGTATTGATAGTTGGATACGTGTTTCGGGAACCGCTCAAAGAAATGGCATTTGCCGCCTTCACCGACGGCATGTTTGTCGCGAGCGATGATGACGACTTCGATCCGGGCCCGGTGGTGGGCTCACGCTTCCCTGGACTCCAGGCAACCTATAACGGCGACAGCGTGACGCTTATCAATGAATTTGCAGGCGAGAACGGCACCGCACTCATCGCTAGTCGATCCGTTGACTGGTGTCCGTATTGCATGCGCCAGATGATCCAACTACAAGAAAATAAAGCCGCTTTCGACGCTGCCGGAATAGGCCTGGTAGCCGTCACCTATGATGATCCGCAGCTGCAGCAGGCATTCATCGAAAAGTTTGGCATCACCATACCCATTCTCTCAGACGTCAATGCGCTCACCTTCAAGACACTGGGCATTCTGAACGCAGACTACGCGACAGGCGACTTCCAGTATGGCATTCCACATCCTGGCATGATCGTCATCGATCCCGACGGCAAAGTAGTTGGCAAGCAGTTTCTTGAAGCTTATAGCGCGCGCGTGGATTCCGCTGCCGCACTGGAATTCGCGCGGACATCGCTGGACATAACGTTGCCGACTGTGTCTTCGCCAACTGTGTCTTCGCCAACTGTGTCTTCGCCAGCTACAACAACGCCATAGTAAACGCAATGCGAATGGCTGTTCGAACAGTTCACCTGTAGCGCGCAAGTCTCCGCCATTGTGATTCCTGCGCGCCGCGCTCAAGCGATATTGTTGCCAGATGTAGACCCGTAGCGCTTCGTATGCGCATCGAGAGCAGCGAGGATGCCATCGTGACGCATGGCGATGATGTCGCGATAGTCGTCATGCGTAATGACATAGAAGCTACTCTCACGCACCGCATCCAGTACTTGCTCACCCACGACCAGCGGCGAGATACCGTTGGCCACATCGGGGGCGGGCTGCTGATGATCAATACCTGAATCAAGTTCCTGCGGGCGCACTGCGGAGGATTGCGTAATGAGATTGGTGTTTACCAAGCCAGGGCACAGCACCGACACGCCGACGCCCTTGTCAGCCACTTCCATTATCAACGCCTCAGATAACCCAACTACGGCGAACTTGGTCGTCGTGTAAAGCCCTTCAGGCGGGCCGGATATGAGGCCGCCCATCGATGCGGTATTGACTATGTGCCCCTCGCCCTGTTCCACTAATAGCGGCAAAAACGCCTTTACACCGTGAATCACTCCATAAAGATTGACATTTATAAGGTATTGCCAATCTTTGATATCAGCATCGTGCATCAACGCGCCAATCCACACGCCCGCGTTATTACACAGTAAATGCACAGCGCCAAAACGCGCAAGTGTCGCATCACGCAGCGCCTCCACTGAAACCAGACTGGACACATCCACTTTACAAGCCATGGCGTGCTCGCCCAGATCAGCCGCAACCGCCTGCGCTTTTTGCAGATCGATGTCCGCGACGACTACACGCATACCCGCGCCGGCAGCAGCGCGTGCGATGCCCTCCCCTATGCCAGAGCCAGCTCCGGTTACCACTGCGACCTTACCTGCTAAATCCTGCATAACTACCCCTCTATGAACTCGTGGAAAAACGTCTAGGTCTATGCCTGACAATCGATCATGACTTTGATGGCCTGCGCCGGATCTCTCGCCAACGCAAACGCTGCCTTGATCTCCGACAGCGGAAAATGGTGTGTCACCATTACTGTAGGATCGAGGCGTCCCGACTGCAACATCGTGATCACCTCATCAAACTCGCCGTCATAGCCCATGGCAGGAATGATCGAGACCTCCTTGGCCAACAGCATTACCAGGTCGACAGTCGCCGCTTCCTTGTGCACGCCGGTAAGGCAGATACGACTGCCCGGGCCGGCCAATGCTACGATTTTCTCAAATACGGAGCGCACACCGGTTGCTTCAAAAAAGAGCGTACTGCCAGGCATTGGCATACCGAAAAAGCGGGAAGTTCCATGGTGCTCAATGAGCTTCTGCGCTAACTGTGCGTCATCGGCGCGCAGTGACACTGCACCCATCGCGCGCGCGGCGTCCAGACGTCGATCGGAAAGGTCGACGACAACGATGTTGTCCAGGCCGCGATAGCTTAATACCTGCACCATGGACAACCCGATGGGCCCGGCGCCAAAAATTACAGCCTTGTCATCAGCCGTTGCGATGACGCGATTGGCACCGTGCTGAGCGACCGAGAGAGGCTCCACCAAAGCGCCATATTCCTGCGGAAGTTGCGCCGGCACCTTTAACGTACTGCGCGGATCCAGCGCCGCGTTTCGCACCAGCAAGTAGGGAGAAAATCCCCCTTCGCTGCCGCCGTTGCCAATATTATTACCATTGCTCATGGGCTGCACAACAACACGATCACCGGCGACCACATGGGTCACGTTAGCGCCAGTCTCACTGACCATGCCCCACAACTCATGACCGAGTGGCATGGGTGTATCCGGACCCATAAGACCGCCTATGGCAAGATAGCCCAAGTCTGAGCCGCAGATACCGCACTCTCGGACTTCTACGACCACATCATCCGGGCCGCACACGGGAACCGCTGTAAGATCGAGGCGCAAATCGTTAACACCGTGGATTTGCGCCAGTGGGATCGTTGTCATAATGGGGATCACTATTGTTATGCAGATAATAGAGCTGCTGACCATAGAACCGGGGCTGTCTCAGGTCAACTGTCGCGGCCGGATTGTTGAACCAAACACCGGCAATTGTAACGAGCGCTGGTTCAACCGAACATGCACTGCCACACTGAGGGAGATACGTTGAGGACGGCAAAGCATGGCGGTAAACAATCCAGATTTGATAGTTGACTGGCTGGTGGTGGGAGCCGGTGCAGGCGGGATGACAGGTGCAATCGTGGCACACCAACTGGGCGGCTCCGTGCTACTGGCAGAAAAAGAAGCCGTCTATGGCGGCACCACCGCTAAATCGGGCGGTGTCGCATGGATTCCCGCCAACCATCGGCAGGCTGAGGTGGGAGTCAACGACAGCGTTGAAGAAGCCTATAGCTACTTGCACGGACTGATTGGCGACAGCGTGAGCGAAGCCCGCATCAGAGCCTATGCAGATCGGGCCAGTGAGATGCTGCAGTTCATGATGCGACACAGTCACGTTGCCTATTCCGCCCTGCCCAACTACATGGATTACTACGAGCATGTCCCTGGCTATAAAACCGGCGGCCGCTCCATGGACAATGCACCCATCGACCTGCGCCGCCTGGGTGCGGATGCAGAGACCATGAGGCTGGGCCATTATGATGGGCTGTTGCTGCCCTTTAACGTTACCGTCGAAGAAGGACAACGTCTACAGGCCATGGATGCGGGAGCTTATTTGCTGGGTCTGCGGTTACTATTGCGCTACCTGTTGGACATCCCCGCCCGTTTGCGACGCCAGCGCGACAACCGACTGACACTGGGAACAGCACTGGTCGCCAGGCTGCGGCTCTCCCTGCAGGATCGTGATATCCCGTTGTGGTTGAACGCACAAGTACAAGAATTACTGCTGGATAATGGCCGTGTTTGCGGTGCACTGGTGAACCATGACGGGAGGGTGCGACGTGTCCATGCGCGGCGCGGTGTACTGCTGGCCAGCGGCGGATTTTCTCACAATGTTGAGATGCGAAAGCACTACCAGCAGGCGCCCATCGGCAGTGAATGGACGGCCGCCGCGCCCGGAGCCACCGGAGATGCCGTCACCATGGGTATCAACATTGGCGCGGCACTGGGCTTTATGGAGTGCGCCTGGTGGTCGCCAACGTACACTATTCCCGACGGACGCGTGCTGGCTTTGATCGCTGGCAAGTCTAACCCTGGTTCCATCATGGTCAACCGCCTCGGCAAACGCTTTGCCAACGAGGCGCAACCTTACGAGGATTTAGTCAAGGAACAATACGCCAGTGAAACTCGTGGCGAGGGTGCAATACCCTGTTATCTGGTGTTCGACGCTACCTACCGGCGGAAATATGCGGTGGGTCACCTCAAGCCGGGGAAGGTGGAACACGATGCGAGGCTGCCGCAACAAAATTTCGAGTCCGGGCTGCTAACCAAGGCAGGCACTCTGGAAGAACTGGCGGACAAGTTGCAGATAGACCGCAGCGCGCTGGTGGAGACAGTGAACACGTTTAACCACCATGCGTGCAGGGGTGAAGATCCTGAGTTTGGGCGCGGTACCACAGTGCACGATCGCTACTATGCCGATAAAACCGTTGGTCCTAACCCCTCTCTGGGCCCTCTTGAAACAGCGCCCTATTATGCCTTGCGTTGCGAACCCGGCGACCTGGACACCAAAGGCGGCCTACTGTGCGATGAATACGCCAGAGTGCTGGATACCAACGGCGACGTCATAGAGGGCTTGTATGCGGCGGGCAACGCTAGCGCGGCTGCGATGGGCAATACCTACCCGGGAGCCGGTGCCACCATCGGGTCTGCCATGACCTTTGCATACATCGCCGCGTGCCATGCATTCGATGAAAATAAGGAAGCGCGTCCGCATGAGTAAGCAAAAATATGCCTATCTGGAACCTGATAACTATGCGCGCGGCTGGCACATCGTACTCTTTTCACAGGAGCTTGCGGTGGGCCAGGTCAAACAGTTGCACTACTTCGATCGCGACCTGGTCGCCTATCGTGGCGAGTCGGGACAGGTTGCCATACTGGACGCCCACTGCCCCCACTTGGGTGCCAATCTGGGCAGCGGTGAGGGCCGGGTTCGCGGCGACAATATTGCCTGCCCCTTCCATGGCTGGACCTTCAACCCCAGGGGCGAGTGCGTAGCCATCCCCTATGCCAAAAGTATTCCCGAGAAAGCGGTCAACGCACTGCGCGGTTGGCCTGTGCTGGAGCAGAGCGGCTACATCGCATTGTGGTACGGACTTGCAAGCGAAACGCCTGAGAATTACCTGCCAGATATTACCCAGTGGGGAGGGGAGGGCTGGGGCGACTGGATATTTTATCGCTCACGTATTCGCGCCAAGCCTTGCGACATCATTGAAAATATTGTCGATATCGCTCACTTCCCGCATGTACATGGTGGTGTCGTGCAGTGTTGGGAGAACCGCTTTGGCGAGCGCACCGTGACACAACTATCCACGGTGAAGCGTGATCCCGACGCCAGCATGATCATTCCGCCCGGCGTAGTATTTGACGTAGAGCAAGCGCGCAGCGAAGCCGCTGAAGAGGCCAGCGCCTGGGGTGATGCGACGTACCATGGGCCGTCCATCATGTATTACTACACCGAGTCGACAAGTCCGGACATCAGTTTCAGAAGCTGGTGGGTGAACTGCCACACCCCGATCAACGACAACGAAGTAGACCTGTGTTCAGCCGTAATGGTCAGCAGCTTGACTGACCAGCCGCTGCCACCAGAGTTCGCGCAGATGTACCCACAAATGGCGCATGTCGCGTTTGGTCAGGACGTTGAGATCTGGAAGGACAAAGTGTACCGAGAAGATCCCATCTTGTGTGACGGTGACGGCCCGATCAACAAACTGCGGCGCTGGTACGAGCAATTCTATTTACCAGAGAGGAAATAGAAGCTATAAAAAAAGCCCGCTCTGAAACAGGGCGGGCTCTTCATCAAGCGGGGATTAAACCGCTACAATGTTTTCTGCCTGGGGGCCTTTTTGGCCTTGAGTCACAGTGAATTCAACTTTCTGGCCTTCGGCCAGAGTCTTGAAACCTGAACCCGAGATTGCGCTGAAATGTGCGAACACATCAGGGCCGGATTCTTGCTCGATAAAGCCAAAGCCTTTAGTTTCGTTGAACCACTTAACAGTTCCAGTAGCCATACAGTCTTCCTATTTCTTTCTAAGATAATTGACGCCTTGAATAAAGGCAGATTGTGCTTGAAGTGCGAATATTACTTATGAAAAACAGGGCGAGGCACTGATTGAAAGACTTCGAGATGGTATGCATAAGATCTTTTTGCTTACAAGCGGCGAGTAGTATATCGCCGCCGCCGTGTAAGTCAATACTAAAAAAGGGGCTTCAAAAGGTGTTCAAAAGCACGTCTCTCGGCGCCTGCTGCCAGAATGGTCGAGACAGTTGATCGCGATAGCTGCTCGAGCCGCGCCTTTGTGAGCGGCAGCCCTGAATCAAGAAGCCGCTGTTTTATTGCCCAACTTGATATGCCGGTTTACCGACATAGAGGGCTGACCGCTGATACCCGACTGGATGACATCAATCTTGTTGCCGCCCTTCAGAAATTGCTTGGTTTGTTCTTCGATTGACTGTGAGGTTTCCACTGCCGCCGGTTGCTTTCTCTTGGCTGGCGCTCTGGTGGGTTTGCGTGCCATGTGATATCGACCTCTATAGATGGGGGGCGAGCATTATACACAAGATCGGCTGCAGCGGTTGAAAAACTCATCGCGCAAGCGCTTACAGCCGGCAGAAACGAGTGCTTACTGATCCAGCTTACCGATCAAGATAGTGCGGTTTACGCTTCTCAAAAAAAGCCAGCCCCGCTTCCACGGCATCGTCGGTCAGGGCCAGCAGCGATTGATGACGATCCTCCAGCGCCATCGCAGCCTCAAGGCTGGCGGCATCGACACTAAAATTCAGCGCTTCTTTGGTAAGCCGCAATCCCATCGGCGCCGTCAACATCATGTCATCAATATACGACTGGGCCGCGGCCTCCAGTCCGCCATCCGCTACGACCTCGGACACCAGGTTGACCGCAAGCGCTCGCGGCGCATGAATAAAGCGTCCCGTCATCAACAGTTCGGACGCGACCGAGGTACCGACCAGACGCGGCAGGAAATAACTGCTCCCCATGTCACAACCTGTCAGGCCGATTTTGATATAGGCCGCATTCATTTTGGCGCTCTCCCCGGCTATCCGAATATCAGACGCCAGCGCAAGACTGAACCCTCCACCACAGGCCGCACCCTGCACCAGTGAAATAATAGGCTGCGGGCACTTACGCATCGCGACATAAATTCGTGCAATTGAACGTTGCAGCGACCATACCGACCGCGGCGTGCGCTGCGATTGATTAAATCCATCGCCAGTGAGATCAGCGCCAGCGCAAAAGTGTCGACCGTTCGCCTTGAGCACCACAACACGAATCTCCTCACGGTCTCGCAACCCTTCAAAGTAGTTTGCCAATGCCTCTACCAGCTGCGCATTTAGTGCATTACCAGCATCTGGCCGGTTTAAAGTGACCCACTCGACGCACTCCCGCTGCTCTACTAACAGCACCTGATCTTTAGCCAATGTCGTAACCTCTATTAGAAAAATGGAAGGACCCTGCGCACTCTCTACATCCGTAACGAAGCTGCCTCCACCCGCATCCCTGAGGACTCAGCCAGCAGTTGTTTTGTGAAAAATCATCCCGTATGTTCACGTGCATGTCCATATACATATACATAAACATAAACATAAACATATACATAAACATAAACATAAACATAAACATAAACATAAACATAAACATAAACATAAACATAAACATAAACATAAACATAAACATAAACATAAACATAAACATAAACGGAACAGGCTTAAAGGAAACTCGATTTTGAACAATCACCGTGAAGGCTGGAAGATACTTTTGAACCAACTGCAACAGCGCAACGCTGTCGCTAGCGCTATGGGTGGTCCTGAAAAAGTGGGCAAACAGGCAGCACGAGGGCGATTAGATGCGCGCGAGCGAATCGCCTGTCTCTGCGACGAAAGCAGTTTTAACGAGTACGGCCTACTGGCAGGCAGTAACCCGCCGGGCCTTCAAGAGTCTCTTCCCTGCGACGGCGTGGTGGGCGGCACCGGACGCATTAACGGGCGCAGTATCGTGCTGATTGCCGAAGACTTTACGGTCAAGGGCGGCTCCATTGGTCATCCCAACGCCGCCAAACGCACCCGTCTGGTGCGACTTGCTCTGGAGCAACGCCTACCGCTGGTGCTCATGCTCGACGGCGCTGGTGAGCGCGCCGGCAACCAGACAGATCGCTATCCAAACTGCCCCAATGACCTGCAATTGGTTGCAGACTTAAAGGGCCAGGTACCGGTAGTCACTCTGGTGCTCGGCACATCTGCAGGCCACGGCGCCCTCACTGGCGTCTTCGCTGATCTGATTATTATGGCTGAGGGCTCCGCCATGTTTTCAGCAGGCCCACTGCTGGTGCGCGCCGCACTGGGTATTGATACTACACCAGGCTCACTCGGTGATGCCGTGCTGCATACTCGCCATAGTGGTGTCGCCCACAATCTGGGAAAAACCGAACATGACTGCATAGCGATGGCGCGTTACTTCCTGTCGCTTCTGCCGTCCTGCGCAGACTCTGCGCCACCCGAGCAACGCGCGCATCCGGCGGCGGCAAAGCGGCCAACCGATAGTCTTATGGACATAATTCCGCCGCAGGTAAACCAGGCTTATGACATGCATCGAGTGCTGAATGAACTGGTCGATGCGCAGAGTCTTTTTGAGCTGCAGCCTGACTACGGCCGCAGCATGATAGTCGCGCTGGCCCGAATAGGAGGTTTACCGTGTATGCTGCTGGCCAATCAGCCCGCTGTGCAAGCGGGCGCCATAACGTTTGAGGCGGCCAACAAGGCCAGCCATTTCATTGAAGTCGCAGACAACTTCAACCTACCACTGATCAGTCTATTGGATAACCCTGGCGTGATGCCTGGGCCAGCCGCTGAAAAGTCGGGCATTTTGCGCGCTGCGGGCAAAATGTTCCTCGCACAACGGCGCTATCGAGGTCGTAAAATCGTCGTCACCCTACGCAAGGCATTTGGCTTTGGCAGCTCGGTGATGGGCATGAACCCCTGGGACAGCCAAATCATCAGCCTTGCCTTGCCCTGCGTGAATCTTGGCGGCATACCCGCAATCGGCGGCGCGCAAGCCGCAGGCGCCAGCGATGAAGATGCAAAGAAGCTGCAAGAAATTCAGTCGGGCGCCTGGGTGCCCGCTGATGCGATGGCGTTCGACAAAGTGATCGCACCTGCCGACTTACGTAATGAGTTGATAAGTGCCCTGTACCTAAAAACCCCGGCATAGTTCTCGTGCTTAGGAGTGTGTAAAAATAGCGTTATTACCGCTGAACTAGTGACAGAGGACTGCTTTCATGCCACCATCATATTTCGCTTAGAAAACGATCCGAGACTCATGTGACCATAAGAAAAATCTTGCAGCAATGTTTTATCGGCTTGTTTGCCACACTGTTTGTCTCAGCTACCTTCGGCGCCATTATCAGCAAGGAAGACTACGGTTATCCAATTACTGATCGCTTCGCTGCCACCGTGGTGGGCACACCCGATGGCTTCCAAGCCGCGCTACCGGAGTCGATTCCCTTCGAGGGAAGAAGCATTACCATATTTCCTGAACGCGTTACCCCTGACGTGTTCTTTTACGGCAGCAAACTTCTCTATTCTGTTGCGTTGCAAGACTCCAAGGCACCACTAATATTCCTTATTGCCGGAACGGGCGCATCCCACAACGGCAGTAAGAATGTGAACATGGCCAAAGCATTTTATCAGGCTGGCTTTCATGTCGTTTCGGTCTCCTCGCCCACTTACAATAACTTTGTTATTGCCGCCTCAAAAACCGGCGTAGTAGGCCACGCAGAGAGAGATGCGGAAGATATCTACCGTGTATTTGAAATGATCTGGGCTGAACTGAAGAATGAAATTGACGTCAGCTCCTTTAATCTTACCGGGTACAGCCTCGGCGGATTTAATGCCGCCTATGTTTCCAAGCTGGACGATGAGCGCAAATCGTTCATTTTCGATCGCGTGCTGCTGATCAATCCTCCGGTTTCACTGTATAACTCAATCTCACTGCTTGATCGCATGACGCAGAATATACCCGGTGGTATCAATAACTTTAACGAGTTCGTCGACAAGCTTATCAACGCTTATACAAACACCTATAACGAGGGCTTCGACGCCGGTGGCGGAGATTTTCTTTACAAAGTCTATCAGTCCCTCAATTTAAAAGATGAGGAACTGGCCGCCCTGATTGGGATATCGTTCCGCATTTCCTCAGGCTCCCTTGTCTTTACATCCGATGTTATGGCGGATTACGGCTATATCAAACCGAAAGGCATGGAGCTGAATCGTTATAGTGTCCTTGACGTCTACAACGAGGTGTCGCTACGACTTGGCTTCACTGATTACTATCATGAATTCTTCTATCCGTATTACAGGGCAGATTACCCCAATGAGTCCCGTGATGAATTCATCTCCGCCATCAGCTTGCGCAGCATTGAAGACTACTTGCGCAAAACCAAGAAGATCACCGTGATGCACAATGCCGATGACGTCATTCTTGAGCCGGGAGAAATAGACTTCTTCCCCGAGGTATTTGGCGACAGAGCCACCATATACCCCTACGGTGGCCACTGTGGAAATATGAACTACCGCGACAATGTCGCACGTATGGTTGCCTCTTTTGGTAAAGCGGGAGGCCAACAATGAAGTTGATCTTGTGTAACACCGCTGTGGTGCTGCTTTTACTCTCACTCGGCGCTTGCAGCAGCGGCCCACCCCCTCAGCAACAAGCAGCAGACTTTCCTGAGCCCGTATTCGCGGCCAAGCGTATCCTGCCCCCCGATCACGCAGACCTCACTGCGGTCTATGATCCGTGGACAGGGCTGAACAAGCGCATCTACAACTTTAACTACCATTTCAACAAGGCGATATTCCTGCCCGTGGTCCGCGGCTACGAGGCCGTGGTCCCCAGTGCAGGTCGCACCGGGGTAAAGAATTTCTTCAATAACTTTGAAGACCTCCTAACCATGTTGAACTCTGCACTGCAACTGAAACCAAACAAGGTTGCAAGCAGCGGCAGTCGTGTAATCGTCAACTCTACCGTTGGTGTTTTTGGGCTGTTTGATGTAGCAACGGCTATGAATATTTCCAGGCCCATGGAAGACTTCGGCCAAACACTGGGGCACTGGGGCGTCGGTCAGGGTCCGTATCTGGTATTGCCTTTGATCGGCCCATCAAATCTTCGCGATGCACTTGGCAAGTTACCCGATACCTATGTGCAAATCACGGTCCAGGATAAAGTTCTTTCGCAGCCAGTCAGCCTGTCTGCGATGCTACTTTATCCGATTGATAGTCGTGCTAATACTGCATTTCGTTACTATCAAAACGGGTCTGCCTTTGAGTATCAAATGGTCCGCTGGCTATATTCGACCAAGCGCGAACTGGATGTTAAACAATGATTTCGGGGATCAACGTGATTCGCTATTTGCTCCTGAACTGTTTTGTCTTCGCGCTATTGCTGTCGGGCGCTGCGTTTGCGGACGCGCCCGCGCAGCCGCTTGAACCCGTCAGGATAGGGACGACCCAGTCACTCACTGGGCACTACAAAGAGTTTGGCATCGAACAACTGCGCGGTTTGCAAATGTGGGCTACAGATGTCAACGCACGCGGTGAATTATTGGGGCGCCCTGTGGAGATTGTCTACTACGATGACGGATCACGCGATGCTGGCACCGTCGATGGATTTACCAAACTGATTGGGCAGGACAATGTGGATATACTGGTAGGCCCGTACTCCTCGTCCCTCACCCTTAAGGCCAGCCTGGTCGCTGAAAAGTATGACATCCCGATGGTGTCCACTGCCGCCTCTGCAGATGACATTTGGAGCCGTGGACTTACCAATATTTTTGGCACCGACACGCCCGCCAGTGACTATTTGAAAGGATTGCATGTCGCCGCCGACGCAGGGGCCAAAACCGTTGCTATCGTTTATGCGCGCACCGACTTTGGGGAGAACGTCGCGGCGACTGCCGAAGCCCAACTAGAGCGGCACGGCTTAAAACTGGTACTGATTGAGGGTTATGCGCCCGAGCAGCGTGACTTTACTGCATTGGCAAAGCGTCTGGGCGCAGTGAACGCGGATGTTGTTTTTGGTATTTCTTACTTCGATGACTCTGTCGAACTGGTCCGCGCCCTGAAGAAGGAACGGGTAAAACCGAAGATGCTGGGCTTCACTGTTGGGCCTGGCCTGCGCGAGTTTGCTGATCGGTTAGGGCCGGATGCAGAGGGCGTGTTCGGTGTGGTGCAATGGCTGCGCAGCTCGCGTGAGCCGGGCGCGCAGGATTTTGCCTACCGCTTTGCACAAAAATACGGCTATAACCCAGGCGTCTACGCCGTTATTGGTTATAGCGCGGGAGAGGTCCTGGAGTCTGCCATTCGCCTTGCTGGCACCACCGAGCACGCCGCAGTCCGTGAACAATTGCGAACGATGTACTTTCAAGCCTTGATTGGTTCTTACGATGTCGATGACACTGGCCGCCAAAAAAATCGGAAAAATCTCGTCTTGCAGTGGCAGAATAACGAGCGCAAATTAGTCGCGCCTGTAGCACTCGCGCAGAGCCCCCTGATCTATCCAATACCTTAGCTTAGCGGAACCCAGGGGCGATGCCCCTTCTCGATCAGTTCCACTAAAGATTCGCATCCGCTGTTTATTGCTTGCCTTGATCGTTAAAAAACCCAAAGTTTGGCGATGACATCAAGGTGATATGGGGCGAAAGATCCAATATCTACCTTGGCAATGCTGTATAGTTCTATTTCATTTATTCCTAATCAGGCTGCCGCTCCCGCTACTAGTCGGCCACACCCACGAGACTATACTGGCATATTGCACGCCAGATGCGGGGACGCGACGGAAGCGCAATCAAAAATGTACAACGCTGATCGTCACGCTAAAACCATGAGTTGGAGTTATGATCCATGATCTTCACGTTACGAGCTGGCACAGCTTTGCTCGGTAGTATCATTTTTTTCGACGCAGAATATACACAGTGCCGGGCGTAACGGTGGCGTATTTTCAACCGTATAAAATCGCTCTGGCCATTATTCTGTGCCTGGGAGTCACCGAACACGGCTATGCACCTAACGTCTACTGGCAGGAGTGGTCGATAGATGCCAGCGGCAATGGCGCTGATGGCGTCAACACCGGCGACTTCAACCGGGACGGGCTAGTCGATGTGGTTTCCGGGTGGGAGCAATCCGGAGATATGATGCTATACCTCAACCCAGGCCCTGTTGCCGTTAGGGACGCAGCCGCATGGGACCGTGTAGACATCAGTGGCGGTGGGACCATGAAGGGTATTGAAGACGCGGCATTTGCAGACCTTGATCTCGATGGATTCGATGACGCAGTACTGTCCAGTATCGAGAGCGACACCCAGACTCTTGGCATTCACTGGCTGGCTGGCAACAACATAAATGAGCCTTCCGACTGGCAGGTCATCAACCTGGCGCCGAGTAGACGTGCGGGATACATGAAGGCCAGAGCCGCTCAAATCGACGGCGTGGGTGGCGCTGATATCGTCGCAGGCACCAAAACATTGGATGGCAACACAGCTGGCATATTCTGGTTCAAGGCGCCGGAAGGCGCTTCGCTCGCCGCGACCGCACAATGGCCGCGTTTCTACGTGGGCGAGGTCGACGTAAAGACCGTCACTCTCGTTATCAAGGATATGGATGCCGACGGTGTTCAGGATATTGTTTTCGCGGGACGACAAGGCGTTGGCTGGTTCAAGAATCCGGGGCCGGAGGCACTCGGGGAATCCCCGGGCACCGCTGCTTGGGAACGCATCATCATCACAGAAGCAGGCAGTGAATTCACATTCTGCGATCATATTCTCGACGGCATGGAAGACATGATTGTCGCGACATCGCATAATTCGGGCATGGTGGGAAAGTGGCTAAAACGCCTCGATACCACCGGCCGACACTGGGCTGAGTATCCCATCACATCTGATGAGTTACGCACCGAGCACAGTAGCTTCCTGAAGTTCGCCATCAAAGGGGTCGCTTGCGGATATGTCGACGAGGATGATCGAATAGACGTTGTTTTCACGGCCAGTGGCCATGGCCACGGTGTGTTTATGATGACCCCGCGCACTGACATACCCAGCGGAGTGACCTGGAATCTCGTCAATCTCACGCCGTATGCAGACTACATGAAGTACGACAATCTTAGATTGATTGATATGGATGTCGATGGCGATCTCGACGTGGTGACAACGGAAGAGGGCTGGGGCATTTTTACCACTGGAGACGGCGTGCTCTGGCTGGAAAATCCACGTTCTCCCGCGGAAATATTGGTCAAAAACTGACGACTGGCTCTTTATAAAGGACAAGATACGCGCCCGCTTCATCAAACTGGTTAAATGACTTATGTTATTACCGTACCGGGAAATAAAACAGATTTAGCGGCTCTATGGGGCTATAGTGAAATTGCATCAAGGCCTCTGGTGAAAGCATGCGCAAGTCGCAGACCGGCCGCTTCCATCGTTGCCGTGCACGCCCACACGGGGCCAAGAGTAACCATTATGTCAAAGATTCAGCGCAGTAATAAAGAAACTAAGAAACAATCAACCCTTACGCCTAAGGAAAAGAAAGCCGCCAAACGGGACAAGAAAAAATCCGGCGGGCATGTGCCCTTTGTTGTCAAAGACAACTGAAACCAACACACTTTTCAAGGCCAACAGTGGGCACAACCCTAGGACGACGTTGCGCTTCTCTCCGCGGTTAATTGCACACACTGCGCAGATCTTTTAAATTCAACGCGTCATCAGATGTCGGGAACCCAATATCGGTAGCGTCTCGTGAGGTGCACCTCCAGCAAAGAATCAGGTGTTTTATACTACCTACTATCAAACTGGCGAAAACTTATGTCCGAGAATAGCAGCGAGTATCCGTCGACGTCTGTAACGCCTACCTCTGGTGAAAAACCTGTTGAGAAGCCCAAAGACAAACCAAAGGAGCTGAATATCTCCGAGATTCTACAGAAAAGAAGGGCCGATAGTGCCGGCAGCCCTGATGGAGTCGATCTGAGAAATCTTCTGGTCCAGCGCACGATGGAGAGGCACAGCTGCAGCAAGGAGCAGGCACTCGCAGTGATTCTGGCATTTAGTGGCTGATCGCTTATCTTTTTGGTAGCGTAAAAGAATCATCGCGTCACTCAGCACCAGCACAGTGAATTACAGATTAAAACTTCACTGGTAAAGTAAGTGCTATTCATTACAGGTTCCGTTTTCAACTGTACCGGCTACCCTATACGCGCGACACATCGGCAATCACACCATTCATGTGCGACATACCCGAGCCCGGCTCAATAGACTCCGGGCCATCAGGCATTATTACATTGACGTTAGCACCTGCTGTATGACGGGCGACGCTGAGCCCATCGGCCCGCTGATGGCCCCAACCGTGAGGCATTGAAATTGTTCCCGGCAGCATGTCTTCATCTACCTTGACGGGTACTTCAACGAAATTTTGACCCACGCTGATTCGCGCCATATCGCCGGCTACCAAGTTTCTCAATTGCGCATCCTGGGGATGTATATAGAGGTAATTGGTATTGCGTTCGCCTTTCACGAATGACTCAACATTGTGTGCCCAACTGTTATGGCTAAAACGCTCCCGTTTCTGTATGAGTTTTAATGCACCGGCGTTCTGCTGTTCAGTTTCAAATATCTTATCCAGCCCTTTGGCGCGTTCAACCAAGTCAGGAGGCGCCAGCTCCACTTTACCGGAGGGTGTGTTCACCCTTTTCCCCAGAAAGTCACCCGGCTGGTTTGGCTGCAACAACATACCATCTGGATACTTTCGCAATTGCCGCAAGCCACCCAGTTTTGCGGAAATCGTCAGCAATGAGATAAAAAGTCGATCCAACGATGTACGTCCACTCAGTAATGGGGTTTTTCCTAATGCCTCAGCCGCATTGCTGAACCACTGAAGGAGTATCGACCCTGCTATCGGTCTTCCCGCCACTCGGCACAACTGACGAAAAACCAGGCCCTCATCTCTGGACTCGCCAGAGGGAGAGAGCACAGGTTCGGTATAGGTAAAGCTTCGAATGGGCATCAGCCCCATAAAGGTAAAAAAGTAAAACGGGATATCGGCCCGTTCCAGACTATGCAACCCGGGTAGTATATATTCCGCATACTCGGCAGTTTCGTTGCGCACGATGTCCATGCATACCAGTAATTCCAGGTCTTCGAATGCAGTAGCCAAGCGATCACTTCCTGCGCACGTCAGCAGGGGGTTGCCCGCCATGTTAAACATGGCACGTACTTTACCCCGCCCGGGAGTCAGAATTTCATCCGCCATAATACCGGCCGGAATGGTGCTGTTGACGTAGGGAATATCATTGATGCGCGATACGGGTACATCATCAATACGAGGCGGAGCCCGAAAGAGACCTTTACCTGCCAGTACACTTCCCTTCTTATCAAGATTTCCCGAGACGGCGTTGATCGCCTCCTGCAGCCAATACGCCATAAGCCCGTGGCTGCCCTGATTTACCCCGGTAGAAGAGTAGATCGCCGCTCCATCTGCTGCGAGGTAGGCATCAACCATTGCCTTAAGCTTTGCCGCAGGGATTTGCCGCGGGGATTTGCGTTACCTCAGCCACGCATTCCGGCGTCCACGGCGTTGCAACCTCCGCCAGCGCTTCATAACCATTCATGTACCGCTGTACGCGCTCCAGATCCACCCCGCCACGGCGAATAACCTCGTGGAGAAAACCCAACAGGAAAAAGACGTCGGTGTCAGGACGGATGGGTACATGCTCTCCGAGCCGCTTGGCGGATTCGGTATATCGAGGGTTGACCCAGTAGACCTGCCCTCCCCTGCCCTCGATTTCCTTGAGCCGCACCATCGGGTGCGGCATTGTAAAGCTCATCTTTGAAATAACGGGATTGCTGCCTATGACAATCAACAGATGCGTGTGGTCAATATCCGGAAAGACCCAAACAGGCGTTCACCCCCGGCAAACTTGTTGGCACAGTCCTGAGTGCCTGGCGTAAATAACTTGTCAGCACCGAATGCCTTGAGAAAAAAGGTCATCATGGTCGTCGGCCACAAACTGAAGCCAATCGGGTTACCCATGTAGGCCGCTATCGATTCTCCGCTATACTGCTGATGGATCGATTTCATTCTTGCGCCAATTTCTTCAAGCGCCTGATCCCAACTGATGGGAACGAACTTCCCTTCCAATTTTTTCAAGGGCTGGTTCAAGCGGTCAGGACTGTGTACGAAATCGCCCATTTTCAGGCCCTTGATACAGGCGTAAGCTTTGCTCGCAACATGATCCTTGTTCGGCTCGATGTTAACGATCCGGTTATCACGGGTGCTGACAATGAGACCACACTGCGCTTCACAAATGCGGCAGATCGTTTTCTCATGTCTTATGTCTGCGACTGTCATAGTAGCTCCTGTTTAGCATCGGTCGGGGCTTCGGTATGCTTCGAGCACGGGATTCGCTGGTTCGATGTTGCGCCGTGTGTTACCACATTGTCTGCACCTACTGCACCGTCAAAGATCAAAACGCTTGCAGTAGTCGGAAAACAGCGGACCGTGCTGCTCTTGGCTTAAACCGAACTTCTCCAGCGTGTAGTGATGTTCGCCATGCTTGTCTCGCGGCCGATCATCTAAATAACGCTGCATGGCCGCACGCACTGCATCGCCAAGTTCGAAATCGAAGTGAGCATAGAGATTTTCGATAACCTTAAGCGGATCAGAAATAATATCGTTGAACTGAACATCAAATATCCGACTGTCTTCATCAGCCATGGTCGCACGTTTTTCCATTCCCAGCCGCAGCATCTCGGAAAAATAGTCCACTTCAGCCTGAGCGGCTGCGATGGGATCAATGTCATCGCTAAAGGCGCTATGTAATGTACAGGAAAGACTCGAAATGGAGCCCAAAACATCCATCGGCGCTCTATGGGTTTGTACGACTGCAGCATCGGGATACTGCTTTATCAAAGTATCAAGATACGCTAAATGTGGCGGCGTCTTTAAAACCCAACGCTGCTCCATATAATCCACCTGCATGTGTTGGAGAAACTTCTCATGCCATTGGTACGCCGCCGTCATATCCTGCTCCAGGGTCCAGTGCCTGTACTCGGGAATGTAGAAACTCACGCCAAACTGATCAGAGATAAAGTGCGGGGCCAGCAAGGCTACGCACTCCTGCGGCAGCTCTGCTCCCATGGCATGAATCGCTTGAAAGCCCGGCGCCAGTAACGCCATTTTGTTGACGCTTTTCTCAACGTCGGCAATGCGCGGGTCTGTGTGAAACGTCTGGCGCTGCGCCGGCGGAATCGGCTGCGCGACCTCCCAGGTACTCGGCGCGCGGTGTGCTGGGTCCTGCGCCAGTAGTTCATACAAAATCGTGGTGCCAGTGCGCGGCAGCCCCACTACAAATAGAGGTCGTATAATTTTTTGCAGGGCAATCTCAGGGCGCTTTTTGCGATACTCGGTCAGGTTCAATCGCAGCTTGAGACCATCAAGCAACATATCACGTACCGCAATGCGCCCCAGCTGTGAAAGCCTGGCTTCGCGTTCAAGTGATACGGCGAGTTTGTCCAGTGCCGGGAAAAAGCTCTCATCACCAAAGTCACTCAGGCCTGTTTCTTTCTTTGCCTTTTGAATCAGTGTTTCCGTGGGCAATAACCGTGGCCGTTCGATGCCCAGCTTTTTTGCCCCACGACCCAAACGGTTAATGAGCTTTATGGCGATGGGCTGGTCGGGAGAAGGGTATTGCATATCGGGCTCTTTTAAATGTGGTGACGGTTCGTTACTGGCGACAATTCGAGGTTCCCCAAAAGGCGTCTATTCCATTGAGTAACCCTACAGATCGTATTCAAGACAATAGCCGCGCAGCCCGGAGAGTTAGTCGTTAGGAATCCGCTCTGATTTTGTAAAAAACAGACTGTTCACACAAACTCTTGTGAAGCGGCACTTCAATTAGCCAGCGTTGCAATCAGGGTCGCGGCTACTAGCGCCTTCGCCTGGCTCGTCTATACTCATAAAGCATCTGTCTTCGATAATAACTTGACGCGGGCGTTTTTCTATCTCCATGTCAATATCAGCAATACGCATGCGCCAGGGGGAAACCCAATGACGTCAAAATCATCAACAACGTTGATAATGCTGTTGTTATTGATGTGCGCTTACCTGCCCAAGCAGTGCCGATACTCTCTAGTGATGGTTCGTTGCTATCGGGTGTCAATGTAGATAACGTACTATACGTTATCACTTTTGGTGATGGCGTAGTGGAAGATCTATAGGGTGTGTCTTTAATCGGCGCCTGGGATTGCTTCCTTCATCTGAAGCTATTTCAACTGCCTTTGTGGTCGCCTTGAATTACACGGATTCCGTAGTTTTACCGAATGACATAACAGGCTATGAAGACCTCTATAATTGCGAGTTGTTACTGCCTGATGAGCGCTGGCTTGGTGGCACACTTTTTAATGGCGGAGACGCCTGTTTTTAGCTTTCATTCTTTCGCCGCGGAATCATTTTCAACTGAGAGCGGGTGACTCCGAAGATGGCCAATGAATAAGGACCGGCAATTCGATTGGAGCATTATTTGACCTAGATGATGACTCTACAACATGGGAGACCTTGACTTTTATGACCTTTAATCTCACAGCCCAGAATACTATTCCCATTCCCGGAGTAGCTTGGTTAGGTGCTATGGCGCTGGCCATATTAGTGTTCTTCAGGCGCAAGCGCAAAGACGGAGGTGCATTTTTCCACTCTAATAAAATAAACGCCTCCTCATTACTCGCATAACAACCATGCCTGAGATCACAAACACCCTTGAGCGATCATTGCTGAAAATATTTCCGCAGTTGCAGTCGCAAATAGCCATTGAGACTATCGCCTCGTTACCCACACCCGTAGAGTCGTTGCCGTTTTCAGAATACGCCTGGATCAAGCGTGATGACCTGACACACGAAGAGTACGGTGGTAACAAAATTCGCAAGCTGGAGTTTATCCTTGCAGATGCGATTGAGAAAAAATCCAAACGGATTGTCACTTTCGGAGCCATAGGCACAAATCATGGCGTGGCCACTGCCATGATGTGTCAGCAGTCTGGCCTGGAATGTGTTGTATACCTCTTCGACCAGCCGCTAACCGTCACCGTCAGGCAAAACCTGCGTCTCATGCAGACTTACGGCGCCAAGCTCATCTATAAAGGCGCCCTTCTCAAAGCGGTTTTGGCTTATTACAGCAGTCCTTATCGGTTGCGAAAAGATTCCTATTTTTTGTTTGCCGGCGGTTCCAACCTGCATGGCACGCTGGGTTTTATCAATGCTGCCTGTGAACTGCAATGCCAGATTGAACAGGGAGATTGCCCTCTCCCCAACGCTATTGTCTGCCCTGTGGGCTCTGGGGCCACCTTGGCAGGGTTAACCTATGGCTGCCAACTTATCGGCCTAAAAACCGACGTAATTGGTGTGCGTGTTGCACCGAAGCGGCTGGGGCCAGTGTCTGCCTGTACGCCGGGCACTGTGCATCAGTTGATGATGGAGGCATATCGGTTCCTGTCTAACGCAGCTTGCCAACAAATACCCCGACCGCAACCTGCAAATCTAATAGACCAATATTACGGCGACGGTTATGGGGTCGCGACGGAAAAAGGCGTGCAGGCCATGGCGCGTTTCAAGGCGATAGGAATAACACTGGAGCAAACCTATACCGCCAAGGCGGCGGCTGCTTTTCTTGACCAACTGGACCATACCAGCGAAGCAGTAATCTTCTGGAACACGTTCAATTCCAGAGATGTGACAGCCAAGTCTTCTGCCGTCTCGACTCGAGATCTACCGGGCAACCTACAGTGCTTTTTGGACTGAGCCCAGTAATGTAATTTTGTATCCGTGCTCAGCTCCTTATGCCTAATGGTTCTTCGAATCACGGGGTCACGAATCACGGGGTCCACGAATCACGGGGTCACGAATCACGGGGTCACACGAATCACGGGGTCAGGTCTTACATCCCACATAGTCCCTTGTCATTCCGATGCGTATTTCGGTATCGGCCATATAGCGCGAATCACGGGGTCAGGTCTTACATCCCACATAGTCCCTTGTCATTCCGATGCGTATTTCGGTATCGGCCATATAGCGGTGAGCCGGGCAGTTAAACAGTAGGAAAAAGATGTTAGATGTAAGGCCTGACCCTCGCGACTCTATAATTGAACATTACCCAATTGCAGTCTGATACAGAAACCCATCGCTGGCGCACTGACGACTTGTGCAAATACAGGTTTGGTTTTAGGCTCGATGGCTGAAGATCGTTTGAAATAGCTGCGCCAATAATACAACGTTTGCACGGGAATACTTTGTGCTTGCGCGTACTGGGTTAATGACCCCTCGAATTCATCGGCCTTTAGAAGTTGCTCAGACCAGTATTTTTGCTTTTCTGTGATTTTGCGCATCCTGTTTTCCTTTGGTGAAAAACACAGATGATGCCGGAACCCGTTGAGGATTTTTAGAGGTAGATGGCGAGACGCTTACCGAAGAGTACCTGCGTCTGGCCACCGTACAGAAGTTCGGTGCCAGTAGTGAGAAGCTGGCATTTCAGTCTGATTTATTCGATGAGGCTGAAATCGAAGCCGCCCTGAGTGAGCTTGAAGAGCAACTGCCTGAAGAGGACTGGGTTCGGCCTCAAAAGAAAAAGAGAAAGCGCGGATTCAGCGACAAGCTACTACGGGTACAGATCCACCTCACCCTGACCGACGAGGAAAAGGAAGGCGCAGCCAAGACCTTCTTCACTAAGGTCTGATCCCGCCCACCAACGGTGGACACCTCACTAAGCGACTTTAGATGCCTCAAATGCCTCTGGGCTGATAAATCCATTGGAGCTGTGTCGGCGGGTTCGATTGTAATCCACTTCTATGTACTGGAATACCGTTTGTCGCATAACTTCCCGTGTTAAAAATCGTTCGCCGTGAATGGCCTCGACCTTGAGTGAATGAAAAAAGCTTTCAGCGCAGGCGTTATCATAGCAGTTGCTCTTCGCGCTCATACTACAAATCAGGTCATGCTTCTTGAGCAGCTTCTGGTAGGCTCCAGAGCAATACTGGCTACCGCGATCAGAATATACAATGACATCAGTTGGCATGTGACGCCGCCACATAGCCATCTTCAGCGCATCACAAACTAACTGGGCTGTCATGCGTTCAGACATCGACCAACCCACTATAAGGCGAGAGTACAGGTCAATAATGACAGCCAGGTAAAGCCAGCCCTCATCGGTCCATAAGTATGTGATATCGCCGACGGATTTCTGGTTCGGGCCGGTAGCCGTAAAGTCCTGTTGTAGCAGGTTAGGTGCCACTGGCAGGTTGTGTTTGGAGTTCGTTGTTGCCTTGAATTTCTTCGCGGCCTTGGCCCGCAATCCCTGCCGTCGCATACTGGCAGCAACAGTCTTCCGGTCATGCTCATGTCCGGCTTCTCCCAGGTCCAGCACCCGCCGGGGTGATCCAGAGCGGCCCTTGCCGACATCAAATGCCGTCTTGACCTCCGTGTCGAGCTGCTGTCGGGGTGATGGATTATCCCGCCGTTTGCGCCACGCATAAAACCCGCTGCGGGAGACCTGCAATACCCGGCTCATCGCCGAAACTCGAAAAGCGCCCTGATGCTCGTCCAGAAACACATACTTCATTTCAGGTTCTTCGCGAAGTATGTGGCCGCCTTTTTTACGATGGCGAGTTCCTCTGCTTGCTCCGCCAGCTTGCGCTTGAGGCGGGCATTTTCTGCGGCAAGGCTTTGCTCCAGGTCGCTCTGATCTTGCTTTGTCCGAGCTTTCGACCGCCAACCATAGAGCTGTGAGTTATGAAGCCCCAGTTCCTTGGCGGCCCTCGGTATGCCGATTTTCTCCGCCAGTGCCAAAGCTTCCGTCCTGAATTCCGACGAATGCTGCTTCCGGGATGTATTTTTCTTTCCTGATTGTCTTGTCATTGTTCACCTCTGTAGCGTAGTTTACTCGCTTAACAGGGTGTCCATCATTAGTGGGCAGGATCATTTGCGGAGGAACATTTGTAGCGGACAGGGTCCGGCAAAGGCTAATGCACCGCTGCCGATCGCTAGTCCGCATACGCGACAATGTGCCATGAGCATTTAGTAGCCGCGCACCTCCCCGAAAACCAATATCTTGCAGTTCGTGCGGTGGCGCCTGGCGAATACGGGCATCACCCTTCGTTGAGTCCTGTACCGATAGAAACACCACCGTGGTTTCATAGGCGGCGGTCTTCTATAATGGCAGCGCTTGGCCATTATCGCTGGAATGGTGAATACTAACGTTTAAAATCAGGATGGGGCGCAGACTATGAAACTCTGGAACGGCTGGGGTGATGACAGCAATGATCTCGACTATGAGCTAAGCAAGTCTGCGCTGGGCTTTCTGGAAGGACTGATTGGCAAGGCAGCGCGCTTGCCTGATGCGAGCCTTGAGCAGGCTCTGGCGACCGTGCCAGCATCGCGTCTGCCCCAGAACAGTCTTTACAGTCTTGATGCGGAGGATCGACTGCGTCACGCCCGGGGGCAGAGCTTGCCCGATTGGCTGGCGCTACGCAGTGGTAAGTTGGGCGTTTTCCCCGATGCTGTTGCCTATCCGTTCAGTAGTGAGGACGTGCAGGCCTTGCTGCAGCACGCACAAGCGCACCAGATTGACGTGATCCCCTACGGCGGCGGTACCTCGGTAGTAGGGCATATCAACCCGGAAGAAGGCGGACGCCCTGTGCTGACCATTGATATGACGCGCATGAATAAGTTGTTGGCGCTGGACAGACAGAGCCAGATTGCGACTTTCGGCGCGGGCACTATCGGGCCGCAGGTGGAATCACAACTGGCGGCGCATGGGTACACCCTGGGACATTATCCGCAGTCCTGGGAGCTGTCAACGATCGGCGGTTGGGTAGCCAGTCGATCCAGTGGCCAGCAATCCATGCGTTATGGCCGCATTGAACAGATGTTCGCGGGCGGTCGTATAGAAACATTGAAAGGCACGCTGGACATTCCGACCTTTCCTGCGACATCAGCCGGGCCTGACCTGCGCGAATTTTTCCTGGGAACGGAGGGGCGCCTGGGCATCATTACTGAGGTCAAGGCGCGGGTGACACTGCTACCTGAACACGAGGCGTTTCATGTGCTGTTCTTTCCCTCGTGGGAGATCGCGCTGGGCGCAGTGCGTGAAATTGTCCAAAATAAAATGCAATTGTCCATGATGCGCGTGAGCAACAAGATGGAAACCTTCACGCAGCTAAAACTCGCCGGCAGTGCGCGCATCATTGCGCTGCTGGAGTGGTATTTGAAGAAGCGCGGTATAGCCGATGACAAAGTGATGTTCACGTTTGGTGTGACGGGGTCAAAGGGGCAATGCGCAGCGGCCCTGCGTCTTACCAGGCAGGTCGCCAAACGCCACGGCGGTGTCAGTGCGGGCCCGGCGCTGGGGAAAAAATGGGAACACAGCCGGTTTCGTTCGCCCTATTTGCGCCATGGCCTGTGGGACGCCGGCTATGCGGTTGACACCATGGAGACGGCGATAGACTGGGTGCGGGTCGCGGATGCAGCAGCTGGCATTCAAAGCGATATTGCCAATGCACTGGCCGACGAAGGGGAGCGCGTGCATGCCTTTACGCATTTGTCCCACCTGTATGGACAGGGCTCGAGTGTGTATACCACCTATATCTTCCGCTGTGGCAACACGTATGAAGAAACCCAGGTGCGCTGGGAGAAGCTGAAGGCAGCCGGTGCCGAAGCCATCGTGCGGTTTGGGGGGACGATCAGCCATCAGCATGGCGTTGGTAAGGACCACGCGAAATATTTGACGGCGGAAAAAGGCGAACTGGGTATCGCGGCTATAAGAGGCTTGGTAACAGTATTCGATCCACAACAGCAGATGAATCCAGGGAAATTGCTGCCTTGAATATACTATGCCACAGCGAGCCTCAGGCATGAGTACAGATCAGATCGGCTTTAGTGATCGAGAGGCGCTCTGGCAGTCGCTGCAAGGCAGCGCCCGGGCGAGCACGCAGGACTGGGACCTGGTTGTTGTCGGCGGCGGCATTATCGGTGCGGGCATTCTGCGCGAAGCTGCCCGCCGTGGCCTCAAGACGCTGTTAGTGGAGCAACGGGACTACGCCTGGGGCACCTCGAGTCGATCGTCCAAAATGGTCCATGGGGGGCTGCGTTATATTTCCCATGGCGATATCAAGCTGACCCAAGATTCGCTGCGTGAACGCGAGCGACTGCTGCGTGAAGCGCCCGGGCTGGTGGAGCGTATGGGCTACCATTTTACGCTGCGCAAAGGCCAGTTCCCTGGTCGCATTCCCTTCAGTATGGTGTTGTGGTTGTACGACAAACTGGCCGGCATCAAAGACCATCGATATTTCAGCAAAGCGAGTTTTGAAAAACACTATAGCGGCGTCAATGTCGATGGAGTGACCGGGGCGATGTATTACACCGATACCGTCACCGACGATGCTCGACTGGTGCTGCGTGTCCTGCAGGAAGCGATCGCGGCGGGCGGTGCAGCGATCAACTACACGAAGGCGCAATCGCTGATTAAACACCAGGGGCAGGCAGCGGGAGTTGTGCTGCAAGATGTAGAGAGCGGCGCGCAGCTTGAAGTGCGCTGTAAGGCAGTCATCAACGCCACTGGTGCCTGGGCAGATCGGCTGCGCAATGAGGTGAATCCTGAGAAGCGTATTCGTCCACTGCGCGGCAGTCACCTGGTGTTGTCAAAACAAAAGCTGCCGGTGACCGACTCGCTTTCCCTGTTTCACCCTGTGGACAAGCGCCCGGTGTTTATCTTCCCCTGGGAGGGTACGACAGTGGTAGGTACTACGGATCTCGATCACCAGCAGGATATTGATGAAGAGGCGAGTATCAGTGCGCAGGAGCTGGAATACCTGCTGGAAATCGTGCAATCGATGTTTCCCGATCACAACATTACGCAGGACGATATTATTTCCACCTGGTCGGGCGTGCGCCCGGTCATCGGCTCGGAAAAATCCACCGACCCTTCCAAGGAGCGACGCGATCACGCGGTGTGGGTGGACGAGGGCCTGGTCACCGTCAGTGGTGGCAAGCTAACCACCTTTCGCCTGATCGCGCTGGATGCACTGGCAGCGGCGGGGCCGGCGCTGGGCGATCTTGCCGTTGTCGAGCCCGGTGATGCGATCTTCCAAGCGCCGTCAATCAGTGCTGAGGACGTTGAGACTGCTGACAAACACTGGGCTCAGCGCCTGATCGGACGCTACGGAAATCACGCCAAAGCGCTGTTGGAGCAGGTAGGTGCTGCAGAGCGGCAGCTTATCGGAGATACGCAATTCTGTCTGGCTGAATGCCGCTGGGCCGCGCGCCACGAAGCGGTGCTGCATTTGGATGACCTGCTGCTGCGCCGCACGCGTCTGGGTTCATTGTTGGCAAACGGTGGTGCAGCGCTTTTCCCTGCACTTAAAGCAATCTGTGCTCAGGAGCTGCATTGGGACAATGATCGTTGGCAAGCCGAAGAAGCACGGTATCGCGAAATTTGGCGCAAATACTATTACCTGCCGACGGCGTAATTTTCTTCACGGAACAGGTTATGAATAATAACAAAGAGTATGTCCTGGCCATCGACAATGGTACGCAAAGCGTGCGCGCGCTGGTGTTTGATCTTGCGGGACAACTGGTTGCCAAAAGCAAGGTAGAGATCGAACCGTATTTCTCTGACCAACCCGGCTGGGCCGAGCAGCAGGTAGAGTATTTTTGGGACAACCTGTGCAAGGCCTGCAACGCGCTGTGGCCGCAGCTGGATTTTCCCAGAAGCGCCATCAAGTCAGTCGCGCTCACCACCCAGCGTGCCACCGTGGTAAACCTCGACCGCGATGGCAAGCCACTGCGCCCGGCGATCGTGTGGCTGGATCAGCGTCTTGAAAACAAGCTTCCCGGCATGGGGCTGTGGGATGTGCTGTTGTCGCTGGCGGGTGAGCGGGAGACAGTCCGTTTTTTTCGCAGCCAGGCCGAGTCGCACTGGATCAAAAACCAGCAGCCCCAGATCTGGGAAAAAACAGAGAAACTCCTGCTGCTCTCAGGCTACCTGACCTACCGGTTGACGGGAAAGTATGTGGACTCAGTGGCGAGCCAAGTGGGCTATATCCCGTTTGATTTCAAGCGGCATAAATGGGCCGGCGCGCTCGACTGGAAGTGGCGCGCTCTGCCCATCAAGCGCAGCCAGTTGCCAGATCTCGTGCCAGCGGGGTCGCTGCTGGGGGTAATCACTGCCGAGGCCTCGCGGCAAACCGGTATTCCAGAGGGCTTGAAGTTGATTTCTGCGGGTGCCGACAAGGCCTGTGAGGTGCTGGCATCGGGCTGTCTCACCCCGGATATGGGCAGTCTGAGTTATGGCACGACGGCGACCTACAACAGCACCAATACCCGCTACATCGAAACGATCAGGCATGTCCCTGCGTATCCCGCGGCCATGCCGGGTGCCTATAACTCCGAGACCATTGTGCAGCGCGGCTACTGGATGGTGAACTGGTTCAAGCGCGAGTTCGGTTTGCGAGAGACACGCCTGGCGGCCCAGTTGGGGGTGGAAACCGAGACCTTGTTTGACGATCTACTAAAGCAAGTGCCTGCCGGTTCGATGGGGCTCATGGTGCAGCCGTACTGGTCGCCCGGCGTGCGAATTCCGGGCCCGGAAGCCAAGGGCGCCATCATCGGTTTTGGTGATGTCCATACGCGCGCCCATATCTACCGGGCCATTATCGAGGGCCTGACATACGCGCTGCGCGAGGGCAAGGAGCGTCTGGAAAAACGCAGCGGGCACAGTATTAAAACCTTGAAAGTCTCCGGTGGCGGCTCGCAGAGCGATGAAGCAATGCAAATCACCGCTGACATTTTTGGTTTGGCGGTGGAGCGCCCGCACACTTATGAAACATCGGGTCTGGGTGCGGCGATCAATGCCGCGGTGGGTGTTGGTCTATACCCCAGCTATGCGGCAGCGCTGCAAAATATGACGCATAAGGGCGAGGTCTTTACGCCCATCGCAGACAACGTGGTGATCTACGACAAATTGTACAAAGAGGTGTATCTCAAAATGTATAGCAGGCTGAGCCCGCTGTACGGCTCCATTCGCAGAATAACGGGCTATCCCTTTTGAGCTTTTAAGTATAGGCAATATAAAGAGGCTATTGGCAAGAAATCAACTCGCACCCTCGCGTGCCGCGAAAATCCGTTGGCCTTGGCCACCCGCTCCAGTCTGACATCAGGCTGGTCGAGTGGGCGGATGGGTAAAGCCCTGCATCGCTTCAACAAAGGAGGCCACGACGCCGTTGCCCGGGCCGGACAACGTATGCACGGTAGACCCTTCCTGCAGCTGCGCCTCTAACTTGTCCACACCGTCCTCGCGGCTCACCTGATAGTTGCCGAGATTCCAGCGCCCCTTGGCGGCAAGATATCGATCCTGAAAAATGCGATACACCTCAGACAACCCAACCTCTGTCTCACGCTCCTCGGCATAGGCCTGCACCGCGCCACTGAAGTCTATCTGCAGCCAGCGCGGCAGCTCCAGGCCATGATCGCGCTGCAGCACAAAGGCGATATCGCCCTTGCCCGACTGGCTGTTGATGCGAATAACTTCCTGCTAAGAGCGGCCGATGTCCTGAGGGTCAATCGGCAAGTACGCCACCTCCCACGGTGCGTCGTCATCACGCTTGGCCAAACATTTCTTAATAGCATCCTGATGGCTGCCAGAAAACGCGGTGAACACCAACTCACCCGCATACGGATGACGCGGGTGCACGGGCAGTTGCGTGCATTCCTTGGTGGTCTGGATAATTTCGTCCATGTGGCCCAGCTGTAGCTGCGGGTCAACGCCCTGGCTGAACAAGTTCAACGCCATGGTAATGATGTCCGTGTTACCGGCACGCTCACCGTTACCACCTGCGTGCCTTCTATGCGGTCAGCGCCGGCCATAACGCCAAGCTCCGCCGCCGCGGTGCGTGTGTAGCGAAATGAGCAGGCTGTCTCGATTGGCCACTCGATCGCAGAACCACTCGACCTGGTCGGCATAGACGTTGGGTGTACTCATCTCCACGGTCGCTGGAAGATTAATGATCACCGGGTGCTCAGGGGTCGGCTGCCACACCGCCGTTACGGCGTCACACGCCTCAACGGCAAAATCCAACTCAGTGCCGGTAAAGCTCTCGGGCGAATACTCAAACACCCACTCGGTGTGCGGGTGGCGGGCGGCACAACCTCTGACCAGCTCGGCCCACTTCACCGCAATATCAATAATGCCCTTGCGGTCTAGGCCGAACACCTGCTCGCGCTGCACCGTGGAGGTGGAGTTGTACACATGCACGATCACACGACGCGCGCCACTGAGCGCCTTGAAGGTCTTCTCGATCAAATCTGCCCGTGCCTGAGTGAGTACCTGAATCGTGACATCGTCAGGAATTCTGTCGTTCTCAATCAACTCGCGCACAAAATCGAAGTCTTGGCTCGAGGCCGACGGGAATCCCACCTCAATTTCCTTGAGGCCAATTTTGACCAGCTGGTCCCACAGCAGCAATTTCTGGTGCGCCGTCATCGGTTCTATCAGGGCTTGATTGCCATCACGCAGATCGACACTGCACTAGCGCGGCGCCTGATCAATCGCCTGGCCAGGCCAGCGCCGGTTAGGCATGGCAATGGGCTGAAAGGGCCTATATTTGCTGTGATCGAAGCTGTTCATAGGGTGTCACCAGTCATTCTTTTAGCGTGGCTGCTCACCTGTAGCGTTTTTGAATACAGCCCTCGTGGGGCGGTGTACGAACTACCCTTTGAGCGGTAACTCGAGCGGCAGCCGACGCGGCAGGTGAGTGCTCAGCCGAGGGGACAGTATAATGCGCTTACGAGGGAGAGAGATTGCAAATAGGTGGGACTTATTCATCATATGCGCAATTTATCGCTATAAGAGGCTGCTTTACTAGCGATATATTCTTTTGATGGGCCCCGACTCGAACACCCATGCTAAGCGACGAGTGTGCATTCGATTACCCTCAATTAGCGCCTGTTCGTAAGCGTAAAATAAACGACGGGGTGGCGCGTTAGAGTTTGATCTGCTCTGGGTTTACATTGCCCGGCAGCAGGGCTTCGATAGCCTCAACGGTCTCGGCCCTGGGCAGTTCTGCAAACAGATACCGCAGGTAGGCATACGGTTCCAGCCCGTTGGCCTTGGTGGTCTCGATCAATGAATACAGGTTGGCACTGGCATTGACGCCCGCAACAGAATGACTGAATAACCAATTTTTTCTTCCCACCACGAAGGGCCGGATGGCATTCTCTGCTAGGTTGTTGTCGATCTCCAAACGGCCATCGTCCAGATAACAGGTCAGTTTGTCCCACTCGTTGTGCAGGTAGTTCAGCGCCTTGCCTGCCGTACTGCCGGGCAGCACCTGGGGCAGGCTGTCATCCAGCCAACGGCGCAGCCGTTCGAGTATCGGTGTTGCGTGCTGTTGGCGGTGGTCGAAGCGTTCCAGTGGTGTCAGTTGTTTGGCCTGCTTTTCCACCCGGTACAGTTTCTGGATTAATGCCAGCCCATGCTGAGCCTTACCCGGCTTCCTGTTCTTGCCTTGAGCCTTCACCGCATCGCTGAACTTCCGTCGGGCGTGCGCCATACAGCCCATATGCATAAGGCCATTGCTTGCCACGGCCGCGTTGTAGCCATCATAGCCATCGGTCTGCAGGTAACCCCTAAAGCCTTCCAGCAAGCGCAGGGGCACCCCGGCACCTCGACCCGGATCATAGTCATACAAGATAACCGGCTGATCCGGTGGCCCGCCCCGTTGCAACCAGAGGTAGGACTTTGACTGGGCCCGTGTACCCGGCTCCTTGAGTACTTGCACCGGGGTCTCATCCATTTGTACGATGTCGTACGCCAGTAACTGATCCCGCAGCAGGTTTATCACCGGTTGTACCAGGGCGCCGGCCTTGATCATCCAGTTGGCCAAGGTGGCGCGGGGTAATTCCACACCGATACGGCGCAGAATAGTCTCCTGCCGATACAGTGGCAGGGCGTCCTGATATTTAGACACCGTGATGTGTGCCAGTAAGCCCGGCGACGCCAGGCTCTTGGGAATAGGCTGTGGCGGCAAGGCCGCTGTTTTGATGCACTGGCCACACTTACAGGCATACTGCTTGCGGATATGGCGGATAACCTGGATTTTTGCCGGTACGATATCCAGTTGCTCAGAGACAACTTCACCGATCTCGGCCAGAACATTACCATCGTGGGGACAGACTTGATCCTCAGCAGGTAACACGTGAACAACGTCCACTCGGGGAAGTGTGTCGGGCAGCTTCTTGCGACCCCGTTTCCGGCGGCTATGCTCGGGGACAATGACAGTCTCGTCTTCGACAGGTTCAGCGTCCGCTTCGACCTCGGCTTCGTCAAACAGGCGGATCTGGTCTGGGGATAACTTCTCGCTGCTGGCCGCATAACGCCGGGCCAGTGCCAGGTTGAGTTGTTCTTGTAAGGAGAGAACTTTAGCGCCAAGGCGCACATTTTCCTGGTCGAGCTGGGTGTTTCGAGCAGCCTGTTCAGACAGTAAAACCTTCAGGGTATCTATGTCGTCGGGTAGCTGTTTTGGCAGGCTTTTCATGCCGCGTATTATACCGTGTGCAGGTGCAAATAACCCTATAAAACACTGCTAAAATGCAATTTTTCATGCGGTTTCATACGCGCAATATCGTAGCCGTCAAGCAGCCAGTTGAGCTGTTGTGACGTGAGCGTGACGACCTCATCTTCGGACTTGCGTGGCCAGTGAAAACGCGCTTTTTCCAGACGCTTCTGCCACATGCAGAAACCACTGCGCTCCCAGTAAAGAATCTTTATCCGGTTGCGGCGCCGGTTGCAGAACACAAACAACTGCTCCGAAAAGGGGTCAAGGCTCAACGCATCTTCCACCAGTATCGACAAGCCATTGATGCCCTTGCGGAAGTCAATCGCATCTCGGCACAGGTAGACCACTGGCAGGTCATTCGCCGGTCGCATCATGACAGAGAGGCCGCCGTACTCAGTACCAGTGACAATGTGCTGGCATCAAGTTCACCGCCAAAGGCAACGACGACACCGTTGGGCATTTGAATACGCCACTGGTTATCCCGGCGGGAATGATCGCCGGGTGTTTGAACTTTTTGAAAACTGATTGCCTTGCGAGGTGGCAACGTGCCTTTTTCTGCCAGAGCCTTCCTGGCGGAATATAATGATTTGACGTTAATGCCATTTGTTCGGGCATAGTCAATGCTGGTCTGGCCTGCAGCATCGCAGGCACGAATGTGTTTTAGCCAATATTGCTGGCGCTCAGTCAGTGATGCTTCGTTAACCCGTTCCACGCTACGAACCCGTATCAATTAAAGAAGACAGGGTGCAGGTCATGGGCTCGCCGCGGAAGGGTGTCGTTTATTTTGCGCTTAC
>Ga0222629_1000038_pt1 | contig 54683 bp, 77 predicted proteins | sample AntAcemetagenom1_FD_179847 | JGI IMG/M metagenome (GOLD analysis project Ga0222629, IMG submission 179847) | Saline water microbial communities from Ace Lake, Antarctica - #1 | ecosystem: Environmental > Aquatic > Non-marine Saline and Alkaline > Saline | place: Antarctica: Ace Lake | collected... | reverse complement strand
CTATTTGAATGGTATCACCTACACTAGCTGATGAAGGTAGTGTAACTGTAAAAGCTGCTGAAGTTGTATTGCAAGGATAAGCATAACCAGCTACTGCTGTAAATGCTGTTGTTTGAACTGATTGCCATGCAGTTCCAGATGCTGGAGTTGTAGTTATTTCTTTATAAGTTTGGTCACCAGCTAAAAAAGTTGTTGAAGAAGCAGTTCCTGAACCAAGTCTTGCTGGAGCTATCAGTCCAGTAAGCATATCTGTAGTTACACTATTTAAAGCTGGAGCAATAGTTCCTACACTTTTGCCTAAAAATACAGCGTACATGACATCACTAGAACTTGTCGCGCTTGACAGAGTTAAAGTAGTTAAATTAGATACAGTGTAAGAACTGTTTGGATTTTGACGAATGTTATTTATGAAAAGAGCAATCTCTTGAGGATTAGTTACAGAAAAATTTAAAGTATAGGTTGTTGTTGCAGAAGTTGTAAAACTTTGCTTTTCTAGAGTCTGGTAAAATTCCGCTGGTGTGTTACCGATATAGGCCAAGTATAACTCCTTATGTACTTATTGTGTCTATGATTGAAACTACTGTGTCAAGTGAACTAGCTGTATCTGATACCGCTGCAATTTGATCTCCATCAGCTAATACAATTTTTGAACCCCCATCAATTAGTTCAAGCGAACCTCCAACACTTATGGGTGCTGACTTGATAAGATAGTAATTGGTTGATGATCTAATAATGTAAACATCTACATTGATTGCAGTTGTTGCTACGTTAGCACATCTAATACTTATCACTGTATCAAAACTATTAGCTTCTGCTAAAATAACTGCTGCGGACGTTCCTGTAATTCTAGTTAATTGATTTCTAAAATTCTGTGCCATTTATAATCTCCTATTTATACTCATACTATAATGCCACCGACATTGCAATTACAAAGCCTGCTGATGCACCTTCTGTTGGTTTGTCTACAAACGTTACTGCTCCTGAACCGTCTGTTTCTAAAATTTGATTGGCTGTGCCGTCTGAAGTTGGAAGCGTATATGCTCCATTGACATTAACAGTTCCCGTAGTTTGAATACCAGTATTCGTTGTACTAAGTTTTGCACTACCGCTGTAAGACAAAGTTGCTGTGCCTCCATTACTGAATGACGCTAAACTAGAACCAGATCTCCCTGTGAATATTATTGAATCAGATTTTACTTTTAAACTATGACTTACGTTTGGTGTTTGAATTATGTTATCCGTGCCTCCACCAGATGTATCGTGAAAAATTTCTAAATCTGTGCCTGCACCAAAGACTGCTTTATCATCATCACCAAAGTTAATATCAGCACTAGTTGTAAGACCATCAGTAGTTATAACACCAGTGACATCCACGCCTGTAGTTGTTGTTTCAAGTTTTACACTACCACTATTATATAAATAAGCTGCAGTAGAACCTGCTGCAATAATATTTTGACTTGAACTGTTAGTTAATAAAGTACTACGACTAGAAGCAGCTTTTAATACTATCTCACCAGTACCTCCTGTTTGATCAATAAAACTATTACTTCCATCATGATATATTTTTAAATCATTACCTATTCCTAGTTGTATTTTTTCATTATCTGCAAAATTAGTATTATCACTTGCATCTTTAATTACGGCTTTTGATGCTGGGAGAGTACAAAATACATCTTTTGTTCCTGCAGAAAAGTCAACAGCACTGTCACTGTTTGAACTACTGATAATAGTTGTTCTTGTTAAAGTTGTTGAGTCACTATTTAAAGTTCCAAGGCCTACTTCAAACTCGGCTCCATCTTGAAGGGCTATACAATAATAAGTAGTATTGGAATTACCAATTCCTACTGCAAAAGTTTCAAAACCTGTAACAGCTGTGCCTAATGCAAAGGCGGTTGTACCAGTTGTAGTACTTGTTTCTTTAACTCTGTCATTAACAATTAATGCCATAAGTTATCCTATGATAATCTTATTATAGCTGTACTTGTACCAGGCGCTGGAAACTGAACAGTGAAGGTTCCGTTAGTAGCTGTAAAGTCAGCACCAAAAGCTAAAATACAAATGGCATTTGTAGTGTTTGTTCCACCGTCTGCTGTTGTATTATAAATCATTGCTCCGTTAGCTGTAAAACTTGCTGAAGTCCATTGTGCATCGTTGCTCCAATCAACATAAGCTGTAGAAGCCGAAGATCCTCCTGTAACTGATTGACCTGTTAATGCCTCACCTCCAGCTACATAAGCTGAACCTGATGTATTAGTAACTTCATTAGTTGTATTATATCCTGTAGTTGCAGCTCCTAAACTTGCGGTTGACGTAAACAACGCTATTTTATATGAGTCACCGCCACTAGCAGAAAAATCGTGATATCCTTGTAGTAGCTCACTTTTAAAAGTGTTGCAAACTGCTTGTACTATTGCCATTTTTTAATCTCCTCTATGGTTGTTGTGATGGTAGCGGAAGTCTTATAACACCGTCTTGGTATTCATCTCTTCTTCTTCTACCTTGTTGTTCTAATGCAAGTCGCTGTACCGCTTCTTGATAGCTTTTTTCATATTGAGCAAGTAGATCATATGGCCCTTTTAAAAACTTAAAAGCCTGTATTAAACAGCCATATAATAAAACTTGTGGTGCATTAGTACTAACCCATGTAGTAGTGTTTGTACTAGATAACCCTATTTCATTACGATTCAAAGCAAGTTCTATATTATACGCAGAATCTGGTGTAGGTGCAAGATATATTGTGTCTTGATCCCACATAGCATAGTATTTTGGAGAACCTTGCGTTGTTCTATTAGGCCAGTATTCTGTCATATAACTAATATCTTTTTGTAATAAGTAACTTCTGACATTTGCTTGAGCTCCTGTAGGACTATAAAAACTAGCTGTTCTTACAAAAGCCATAGTGCCCGGTGTTTGTCCAGGCAGTGATACAAATTCATTTCCTTGAGTTAAAGTTGTGTATTGATATGATCTAAAACAATCTAAATCTACTTCTCTAAATACTCTAATTTCTGCTTGTAGTATTACATCATTTACAATTGTTTGTGTTAAAACAGTACTATCTGTTTCGGTATAACTTCTAATTTGTTCTACTAATTCAGCATAGGTTGTCATGATATTACCACTGTAACTGTTCCTGAACGAGATGACAATAGAATTTCTTTATTAGGCTGCTCTACACTTAAAGGCATCATACTTCTTTGTTTTATTACTGTCCCATTAGAAAGAGTAACTTCCTGTATTAAAGTTTCATAACTGTTGGTAGCTAAACCGTTTCCAAATCCACTATATGTTCCTTTTTGAGGACTACCTACATTTGAATTAACAATTCCACTTCCTACATAAACTATATTATTTACAACTTGAGGTCTTGCATGTTGTAGTGCTTGAAAATCTGTAGGATGGTTTTTAGGATCTAGTTGAGGTTGTTTAGGTTCAAATTCTGAAACATGTACCCAAGAGCCATTCCATTCTTGAACCATTTCATTATAAGGAAATGATTGACCTGAACGATCTGATAATCTTAAAGCAAATTTTCCAGATGCATACTTACCCATGACTACCTTATATAATTATGGCGAGGAACCATACTGTAACTTGCCTTTTCTACATCCTCGTTAGCAGCTCTTGTAAATTCTTCTTCATAAACTGCTTTTAAAATTTGAATTCTGTCAGGTGCATATTTCATAGAAACATAATAAGCTAAACCTGAAACAAGACATGGTAAAAATCTAAAAGGTATTTGTGCATTGTTTGTGTAGTCATCTAAATCTGTCATTCTAATCGAAGCATAGTATTTTAATGTGTAAGTGGCATCAGCCGCTGGAAATAAATAAAGTGTTGGAAGAATAGTTCTCTCAAAATAAAATTGACTAGGTCTACCTTCAGTTGTTTTAACAGTGTAATCCGAATAAGTTTCTCTTCCTATTCTAGTCATAGAAAAATCACCATTGTTGTTTGACATTGTTGCGCTTTGAACATCTACAATTTGAGAACTTGCGTTATCATCTGTTGTAGCATTTCCTGCAGCGTCTACGCTGTAAAGATCTGATCCTGAAATTGATTGTGTTCCTTTTACAATAGTAGCTGTACGGGATTGAATAGTCCAAAGATTTAATCCTCTGTTTGCCCATTCGGCAATCATAAGATTAACTGAACGCCTTGCACTTTTTAATTGATAACCAGTTCTATCTTGTAAACCACATCTTTCAAAAGCTTCTTCTACAAGCATATCTAAATCTAAAATAAATCCAGCTGTTGTAGAATAGGTTGGTGTTTTAGTATTCAATCCCGACATCTAATTACTTAGCCATACCTTTGCCGCGCTTAGCTACTCCGCCACCACGTTTTTTAATAACTTGTTTTTTCTTAGCAGTCATTCCGCCCATAGCTAGTTTAACAGGCTTGCCGCCTCTTTTCATAGCCATTTTCTTTTTTCCCATCATGATAGATCTCCTTTGATCAAATTATATCTATTTCTTCGAGTTTCTACGACATCTTTATAGTACTCGTTAGGCCATTTTTTATAATATCCTAATCGCTTTAATTTATCAGAAGCTTCCTCTAATTGCGAGAACTTTTGTACTAACATCATAGAATATTTTAAATCACTCTCTACTTCCGGTACTTTACCTTCAGGTTCGACTAAAAAAGCTTGATCTTGGCTAGTAGCAGGATTGTGTGGATGAAATGACATAAAATACATATTTATTTTATTATACTTATCGTTGTATGTTTCTGTAATTTCATGAAGTTTATTTGGTGTATAACTGTAATAAGGATCACAAAATATTAAAATTTCTTTTTCTTTAAAATCTAATTTATATATTAGTTCATTTAATTCTTTTTTATACTGATAGTTTTTGATTTTTACTTCTACTTGAACTTTATTATCTAACCATGCTTTTTTAGCAAAAGGACATGCTGGAAACCCACCAAGATGTTTGTTAGAAACTTCAAGAAAATGTTTAGACCATAATTTAACATCTTCTTTTATTTTCCTTGCTGATTGTAACGTTTCCATGACCTTCTTTTGTGTTTGTTTAAAGGTTTAGATCTTTTGGAATGACCTATACTAGTTCTTTTTTTATGAGGAGTAAAATATTCAGAATTATTTTTTTGAGTCATTTTATTATTTTATATAAAAATTTTATAATTTGATATGTAAAAATAGATCCTCGCGGGGGGTGCACTTTATTTCATATTTGCCAAAGGATTAGCTAAAGTTTTTTGTATCATATCTGCCACTTTTTTTTCTAACTCAATCATTTCTTCTTTAATATCTTTAATTGCATTTTTAATGTCGGCTTGATTTTCACGAGAATCTTGTTTTTGATTCTGCTCCACGTCTTCTATTATAGATTCAACTCTTCTTAAATCTGTGCGAAGGTCATTTTTTAGTTCATTGGCCACATCTGATACTAAAGTTATTTCGGCAATCATCATTGCCATTTCACTAGATATAATACCTACTTTTTGTTCTATAAGAGCTAATTCTTTTTCCAAACCCGAAAGGTCCGGGGCTGAATATGACAGCATTACAGATTTCATATCTTGGTAATCCTTGAAAGCGACAAAGCCGCCATACAACGACCCTACAAGGGTCCCAAGAGCAAGTAAGATACCAAAGACCTTACCACCTTTAAATTTTAATCCTGCGAATTCTAATTCTGCCATTATTTATATTGACTGTCTACTAGTTGATCCATTAGACTGTTGCTTCCTCCAAATAAAAAATATTGTGCCATATTATTAGTGGGTATCATAGTATCAGGTAAGGACTCATTAGTAAAGAATCCTTCTACACCTTGTAGTACAATATTACTTTCAAAAAAAGTTTTAGTATCACCTAATACTTGCATAACTATTAATGTTTTAATTTGATTACCCTCTTCATATCTACCTTTATCACCCATATCTTTTACTATTTTTGTAGCTGCTTTTTGTTTAGGTGTGATTTCTTTTTTAGGTTCTTCAACTTTTTCTGATTTAGTTTCTATTTCAGGTTCTTTAATATCTTCTTGAATAGGTTCTATTTCTTCTGGTTCAGTAGATTCTTTATCCATAGAAGTTTCCATATCAGGTTCATCTTCCACGACTTTCGGCATATCCATAGCTTGTTCTTTTGTTGTTTCAATTTCCATCTCCATTTCTATTTCCATTGAGGCTACTGTAATTTCTTCAGGCATTTCCATTTTAAAATCCATCTCAAACTCTTGCATTTCTATTTCTACAGACTCAAAAGAAAATTCTTCTGGAGTTGATTCAATAGGCTCAAAATTAAAATCATCTGTAGTTTCATTGTTTTCAAAAATGATTTCAGCAACATCATTAGCATCTTGACCATAATCAAGAATTAAAAACTCTTCTAAATCTTTAATTTGTTGTGTAACAATTGTACTAACTACATTATAAAGTATGTTGATTGAAACATCGTCAAACAAAACTCCAACAGCCAGGTTAATATCTTTTCCACCTATCTCAATTGTAATAGTTTTTAAAATACCACCGAAATCAAATCCACCTGTATATGACTGATAGCCTGTGGTAGCTCCAGTTTCAGATAAGATATCAGTTCCTGTAAATATTTGTTCATTTCCGTTATTACCATTAATTTTCATATAGATACTATCTTGTGAATCTTGTTTATCAACTTTGATTGTGTAATTAGTTCTACCACCATTTGTAATATCTAATGAGGATATATCAACTTCTTGATAAAAAGTTGTTAGAGTACTATCTGTAATTTCTGCACATTTGTCTGTACCTAATTCATTACAATAGCTACCACTAGGCATTGAAGCAGAGCCTTTTCCACCCCAGTCTATAGACATTGAACCATCTTTAGAATTGGTTACAAATCCATTGTCGCTATCTAATAAATCACCACTATCTTTGTTCTCAATAGTAGTTTCTATTATTTCTGTAGTAGTATTTTCTGTGGTTATACCTTCAGTACAAAGACCTATTGTTTCAGTGGTACATTCAGCTTGAAGGCTAGAGTAAAAGCAACAAAGTAATACCACCAATAATGTATTTCTTAATATCATTGTGTCTTTCCACTATATGTTCCTTTTTTAAAATTTTTTCTTCTTCTTTTTTTAAAGCTTCAAAAACTTGACTACCTTTTGGTACCATGGCAGGATTGTCTAGCCATCCTTGTTTAGCATCTTCACCAATAGCACCCATGTACGGACAAAAAGTTGATGACATCCACATTGCATCGAAGATTCTGTAGTCAGCACAGAGCGTAGAGACTGCAGCCACTTTCATGCCCATGCCAAATAAACTTCGAGATAACTTAATCATTTCACAATTAGTATCTTTGATTGTTATACCAGAACTAATACCTAAGACTTGAGTTTGAACACTCCCAGAATATCCACTCGTACATACATCTGAATTATTAACCACGACACTTGGACTATTAGCTGTAGGGGGTGTATTGTTTGTAACAACGGTTGAAGACACAGTGTTTGAGTCTGCTGCTTCTATTTTATAAGTACATGAAACCAGTAAAAAAAGTAATAAAATATATTTTAACATATCCCTTGTAAAGGGCGCAGTCATTACACTACGCCCAGATTGTTAATGTTTATGCTAAGGCTTTATTTTGTAAATATACAACAGTCACTGATGCAACACCAGTTGTGCCGTCAGCATTTTGACCATCATAAGAAGCTACAACAGATATATCTGAAGTTCCTACGTTAGTAGCTTCTGCATCTAATGTACCGTGTGTTGTTGCTAAAGCTTCAACGTTTACAGCACTAAGAAATGCATTTGGGTCAGCTGCTGTTCCAACGTTAACTACTGAAGTGCCTGAATCATTTGCTACTGTTGTTACGTTTAAAATAACATCAATAATTTGTGAATTTGCAGGAATCTGCGCAACAGTTGTTGTATTGTCTGCTCCAATAATGTCGATCATTGCTGATTGAGCCATTACAACGAAACCTACGTTTGCTGTAATAGTATTGCCGTCTGTGTTTTGGTATGTATCAGGTATTGTTCCAGCTTTAATTGGTCCTGAAAATCTTGTAGTTCCCATGTCAACCTCCTTGTGTGTTGTCTAACTTAATTGTTAGTCTTGGTTACTTTATTATAGATAAAAAAAAGGGCGCAGTAAAGCGCCCTTTTTAATTTTAAGTTTTTTTAAAACCTATGATCCTTGAGAACCATAAACACAACGTGGATCTGAATAGCCGTAGCTATATCTCTCACGAGCTTTATATCTCATGTTACCTGTATCAAAGTCGCCTTCCATACCTGTAGCAAGAGCTGATCTTGTGAAGTGTTTAAATCCGTTAGGACAATCAGTCTTTAAGAACCATGCGTCTGTGTCTGTTAAATAATGGTTAACTGTGTAACCTTCAGGTAACATACCCATGTTTCTCATAGCGTTGATATCGTTATCAGCTGTACCGACTCTAAGAGTTGTATTTAAAATTCTATCGGTTACGAATTGGCTGTTTACAGGAATAATTAACTTCCTACCATTCATAGCGACTTTTAAACCTCTTTCATCAATAAAAGCTGCAATATCGATCATACCCTGTTCAAGGGATGTTTCACTAATATCAGCATCAGTAGCACTTCTGTTTGAGAAGTTACCACCAAGAGTTGTAGGATGCGCTGTGTTTACTAAAGACACACCATCACCACCTGCGGTAGCGAAAGCTGTGTTTAGTACGTTTGCACCTTTAACTTGCTTTGTGTATGCCATAGATCTTGCTAAGGCTTTAGTGTAACGAGCTGATAAAGTATCATAAAGGTTATCCTCTACTGCTTCCTCAGTAAGAGCAAATGCTAATGCAATTGTCTCATGAGTATATCTTGCAGTAAAAGATTCTTTAGCAGTATCAAATTGAACTGCTGAACCTTCAGCTTTAACCGCTGCTTCACCAAAACCTACTAACATTACTTCTTCTTCAAAAGCTCTGTCAGAAGATTCTTGACTAAAAATCTCGGCAGCTTCGTTTTCATAACGAGCGTACTCGAGTCCAAAGAGGGCGTTCAGGCCTGGTTCTAGCTCTTTGGCTAATTGACTTCTATTTATTGCCATTTTCTATCTCCTATATGCCCACTGTACCAGTACCGCCCATCATTACGTGATTATTAATTTTAATCACAAAGATTGAATTACTTTCTCCGATTGTGTTCGATGGAACATCGTAGAAGTTAAGCAATCTTACTTGATGAGTTGCAGTGGCAGCGCCTGTGTTTGAATCAATTTCAACACCTGAAACACCAGTAATTGTACTGCCTGCTCCAAATGTTAAATTGGCGTTTAAGTTTATTGAACTTGTACCTAGCTCAGATCCTACTGAATCTTGCTGTGCAATGAACAACTGTTGAGGATCGTCACATACAAAAGCTTTAGCATCAGTTGTTGCTAAACTTGCTGGTATGTAAGCGTTCCATGTTGGTTTGTTAGTAGTTGGATCAGTGTAGAAACCACCCATAAATACTCCTAGAAGAGCGTCACTTGCTGTTGCCACCTCTACAGTACCGTCATTTTTTGGTTTGACGGGATCACCTGTGAAGATCGCAGTAGTTTGTGAGCCACCTACGAGATATTGAGTTTGTCCACCATTATTCGGATTCTGACCATTCTTCGCTATCGGTCTAAGACCGAATGGGGCATCTATATTTGCCATTGTTTATCATCCTTTACAATAATAGATTTGATGGCAAAAAGTCTAATCATTAGTCTTTTTTTCCACCAAACGTTACTCGACTCTGCCTACCTTGTTGGATAGGCATACTAGGATGCTCTTCTTTCATTAGATCATTTTCAACTGAGGCTGTCTGTTCATCTGTTAAACGTTTAAAGTAAGCGTCTCTGTCTTCTTTTACTTCAACTGGACATCTCATTAATAATAACCCACCCACTCCTATAACACCTTTATATTTACCATCTGAAACAGAGGGTAAATCCATTCTGTCAGGATATTCATCATTTCTGACAAATTCATAACCGGATCTCAAGCGTCCCATGACATTTTTTTCGTCACTTTCGCCTCTAAATTCGGCTCTAACCCATCTATGATGGAATCCTTCAGGTGGTTCTGGTGCGTCTAAGTTTGAGGGAGGAACCCATCCCCTCTTACGAGCAACCTTTTCACGGGTTTCGGCTTTGCGTGAGGTCTTCTTTATAGTTTCATTATTATCTTCCATATTATTACGCCTCCTTCACGTGTTTTGCGTATTCTTCTAGTGGCACACCAAGTTTTTTAGCTATAGCTACCTGTGAGGGTGTGAGTCTAACAGTTCTGCGTCCAGATGACGAGTTGCGAATGACTGAGGCCACTTTTTGCCTCGGTCTTGCTTCCCCACCATCAGAAAATTTGTGGGGGAATTCTTTTCGTATACGTTTGTCTAATTCACTATAGTATTCATCTTCTCTTGGGTCAACACCTTCTTTAACAAGATTTTGATGAATATCATAAGCTGTATACGTCATAGCTTTATTATTTCCGAACCAAGTATTCTTTGATGCCCAAGCTTCTGCTTCAGGATCAGGTCTTTGTTCGGGTTGAGAAGCTACATTATTATAAATAGTGTCTTGAACATTTTCTACAGGAGCTGCTTCTATTTCTGCTTTTCGATGAGCAGACCTTTGTTTTGAAAGTTTTAGTCTTTCAGCTTCAATAATAAGTCTAGCAATTTCTTGATTTGCTGCTACTTGTTTTTCTACATCTTGAGCGTTGATAGCGGCTTCTAAAGCTCTTTTTGCAAACTCATTTTGATTAACTAAAGTTTTTTCTCTTTCACCAAGATAAGCATCGTTTTGAGTAACGCTAGAAGATTTCATTTTTTCAGATTCTTCTTTCATTTTTTTAGCGTACTCGATAGCCGCTGCTTCACGCCTTTCAGCTTCACGCATTTTCTTAGTGAGTTTATCTATTCTTTTTTTAACTCCAGTACTATATTCTTCTAATTCATTTTCATCAGTTGATTCAGGTTTAAAAGATTCTTCCTGAGTTTCTTCTTCAACAATAGTAATATTAGAATCAACTTCTTTAATGTTGGGACTTGCTTTTACTTCCTCTTGCAATTCAACATCGACTGATTTTCCTGAAGTATCAATAGGAACTGATTTTTGTTCTTCTGTTTTAAGTGTTTCCATTTTATCTCCTTAAAATATATTAGCGGGTAAGACATCTCTTGGATCATCTAACGTTGCTAAAATTTCATCATCATTAATAATACGTAGTTCTCCGCCTTCAATTTTAATTCTAGCGCCTGCGTATCGTGTAATTAAAACCCAATCACCTTCTTTACACCAAGGTCCCTTTGGAAATCTTGATTTATCTGCATAAGCATCTGGTCCAATTTTAATAACCTTACATACGTTTGTAGATATCTGTGCTTGTTCGATTGTGTCTTCAGTAAAGATAATTCCTGAAGAAGTTTTTTCTTCAAGCTTGAGAGGAAATAAAACCATTCTAAATCCTGTTGGCTGTGGAACTTTCTCTATTTCTTTCTTGTCCTTTTTTTCAACTTTTTTTTCATCCCATATATTCTTAGGAAGTATAAGTTTACTTTTAGTGGCACTTTTAATCATCATTTAGCTCCGTTTTATTTAGCAGGTCCGTGAGTTCCTGTTGTTCTTGTTCCAGGGCATGAAGTTTACCAGTTAAATACCGATATTCATCCCAGTTTTTTACTCCAACCAATATAGCTTGTTTTACTTGGTCTTGTCTAGCTATTAATTGTTTTTTGTAATAAGTAAAATAATTTTCTAATTGCATGCAGCCATCATTTTAGCTAGTTCTTGACATCTAGCTGGAGTTTGAGAATTCCACTTAGAATCTAACATTTGCTTTGACGCCTCAATATAATCAGCTACTTCTAATGCTTTAAACATTTTTTTGAAACGACCTACACCTGTAGTCCCAAGTTGAAAAACCATTTCTGTTATAATATCTTTAGCAGTGCTTAGAACAGCTGTGCCTCCTAATAAACTAGTCGCACCGTCCTTAGCTATTTGCAAATCTTCTTGAAAAGTTTTTTCTAAAATATCTTTAGTGTAAATAACATTTTCTTCCCAATGATCTTCCACACAAAGATGTCCCCATCCCACAGTTTTCTTGCCAAGCGTATCTAAATAGACGGTATTCCTAAAACCTTCATGGTCCTTAATCCTTAATTCCAGTGTTTGTGACATATTAATATTCCTTTCTTAAATAAAAATCTTAGTTGGTTTTTGTTTTGATTTTAATAGTTTACTATATCCTCTCGGATATACTTCTATATACCCTCCAGAGTTTTTAGAGTCAACTGCAAACTTTTTTGCAACTTCTGGTTTGTTTGCGTACAGAAATTTTCTTTGCTTTTCTGATTTAAACGGCATTTATTTTGAGATGCCAAAACCTCTTTTAGACATGGATCCACCTTTTGCAACTTTCTTAGGTTTCTTTGCTGTTTTAGCAGACTGTACAAAATCATCTTTTGTAGGAGCTCCTGCAGATCCAACTTTTCTCATCTTCTCGCCACTACCTGCAGCAATTCTTTTTTGCTTAGCGTGAATGTTTGCGTATAATCCTGGTTTGCTCATTTTGATATACCAAAACCTCTCTTGGCGATACCACCGCCTCTACGTTTAATAACTCCACCTGTTTTTCTTTTAAGAGGAGACAATAGACCTGGCATTTTTCCTGATTTTTCACCTCTAATTGAAATAGATTCTCCATCTTTAGTAAATCTTAAAACTGGAGGATCACTCATACCCGCCCCGTTACTCATTGTCCATCCATCTGCTAAGGCTTCCTCAACTGTAGTAGGAAGTGATTGTTTTTTTACTCTATCAATGTCATCTTGATTTAGTCTACCACCAGGTTTTATGTTCTTAGCTATACCAAACAATAATTTTTTTACAGTTTTTTCTTTTTTTAAATTTTTTTCGTTTTCAGACATAGTTCTCTCCTTTTATTTTTTAAACAGTTTGGCAGCGCCTTGTGCTCCCTTTATACCAAAACTGGCAGAAATCGCAATATATAATAAGTTGTGATAATACGATGGTAAATCCTGTAAGGCGACAAAGCCTTTGTGAATGTGTTCTTGCCAAGGTGTAAATACTAGCACGGCAGGTAAAAGTAGTACTACTAAACTTACCTCGTCTTTCCACGACCCCTTCATTTGATCTACTGCCGAAGCCTCCCAAGCAACTTTACCTGCGATCTGATCCTCTTTAAGTTTTGTTTTAGCTTTTATTTCTGTAACAGCTAATTCAGCTTTTGCTTTTTTAGTATCAACAAAACCTTTAATTGTGTCTCCGATTATAGATGAGAGAGGTCCGACAAGTAGATTGAACATTAAATAACTTTCAGTATTATTATTAAAACTACAACAGCGCCAATCACCGTTGCAACTCTTTTCTTATTAAGTTTATTCCACGTCATTTTTACTTTATGCATCATTTTGGATTCCTCCCTTTAGAATACGCCTTTAAAAGGCACTTTTTTGATTTGCATTTTACTACGCTGACCTTTTGGTCCTGCGCCTAAGTTTTGCACAACTTTTGGTCCTGCTGTCACAAGTTCAGCTGTAGAAACGTTAGTTTGTTTATTTGCAAACGGTATTTCATCACTGACAGCAGTCATCTTTGCATTTGGATAAAGTGATCCATTTATGTATTTTGCTTTCATGTTTTACTCCTAATGTATTGTTGGGTTTATTAAACCTACTAAATCACCCAAATTTGCTTCCATTAAATCATTAGCTTGAGTATTTGTAAAATTATCATAATACAATAACTTTGCTACACTGATCATAGCGCCTGCTAATAATATACAATCTTCTTGTGATTTGCCACTGTTTTCTACTAAATTCATTAAAACATTGAAAAACACCCTAAGTTTTTTGTCAGCAGGTGATAATTGTTTTCTTTGCTTTTCCAAAACAATTGGAAGAAGTTTAATTTTACTCAATTAATTATCAAACCTAACATTTTTGTTAACGTCTACTGTTTTGGGTTGTTTTTGTTTTCTTAAATTAACATTTGCTCTTAATTGTGCAATATCTTCTTGTGAATCTATGCGATCAGCTGCTATATCCGAAGTTTGTTGCATTTTTTCTTCGTCTAAACCAAATCTAATTTGATCAGCCATTGATTTTCTCTCTAAATCACCTGCTTTTATGTTAATTTCTTGTTGTTTTAGATTTACTAGAGGGTCTTCACTGCCTTCATCTAAATATTCTTGTTCTTCTTGTACCATTTCAATAGTCATTTCTGCTACTTTTTCAGAAATTTGCTGTTCTAAAGCTTCTTGTATTTGAACTTGTACTTCTGGAGGTATTTGACCATTATATTGTTGAGTTGTTTGTTCTACAGTTTGTGCATTTTCTTCTTCTACTTCTTCTCTAGCTTGTAATCCTACGTGTTCCATAATATGCGCTTGTAATATAGCCATAGTAGGCGGATTGTTTTTAACTAAATTTGATGTCATGAAAGCTCTATGTGCATCCATGTGCGCTAAATGATTTTGTTGTCTAAATGCTATTAAAGATTGTCCTTTCAAAGAACTTGCATTTTCTACAGCAGGGTCTGCTGGTTTCGGTCCTTGAGGTGCTGGAAGTATTGCGTCAATATCCTTAACACCTAAAGCTTGATACATTCTTCTATAAGCTTCATACATATTGTGAGAAGATGGGTCAGCTTGAGCTAATTGTAATTGTGTTTGTGCTAAAGTAACACGCTGAGACATTGAAAAAATATTAGGGTCTGATACAGGGATTATATCAATGTCGGTACTAAAATCTTCGGCCTTTAAACTTTCTGTTGCATTTTCTCCTACATCATAAGGATAAAAAGGGGGTAAACTTTCAGCAAAAATTTTTCCTAACAATTTAAACTCTTGTCTTTGAGCATAATGTAATCTTTTGTGAATAGCAGACATGACTCTCGCGCCACGTTCCATTAATGCCATTGTTGTTCCTACAGGAGCATTTGATCCTACACTATCTCCTAATTTTTGATCTGCAATTGCAGCGAATCTTGATCCAGCCTCTACACAAAAACCTAGTAATTGAAATAAAGTTTGACTTGGTTCTTTGTATGGAAGAGGAATTAATCCTTCTCTTAAACTACCACCTGGTGCATCTACATCTCTGAACTCACCTGGTTGAAGAGGGCTGTCATCATCTTTAATTCTTAAACCTCTAGCTTTAAAACCAGCAGGCAGGTTGGCTAATGTACCAGCATCTAATAATTGTCTAAGTGCTGCTGTTGCTGTTCTAGATAAACCACCCAACATGTGTATAAGACCAAAGCCGTAAAAACTAAACCCCGGTAAAAATTTATAATGAACAAAGTAAGAAATCTTTTTTTGCTTTGGGTCATCTTCTTTGTAGTTTCTATATATAGATAAAACTTTAGAAGATCCTTCATCTATAGTTACAATATAAGGAACTTTAATTCCATCATCTGCATCGACTCCTGGTATATTAAGATCAACGTGCATTTCCAATAATTGGAAACTATCTCTTGTATAAGAAGTTTTTTTAATTCCTGCTATATCGCTTTCTCTTTCTTGGAGTCCACTCTCTTCATCAAAAACTTGTAATTCTATATCTCTGTAAAAACCTGCAACTTGTAGTTTGCGAATATCATTCTCTGATTTTCTTAATGTGTGTGTTACTCTTTCACAACTAGTTAAATCCGAAGCAAGGTAAGGAACATACAAATCATCAGAAGGAATAAATTTTGAAACCGCTCTCTCAAGTCCTGCATCATAATAAACTTTTTTAAAAGCTGAACCTGATAGTGGTAAATAGAAAAGTAAAGAGTCTAGGTCTGGATCATATTCATCCATCTCATGCATAATTTGGTAGTTCATATAATCTTTAACACGTTGTGCTTGAGATTCTTTTTGTGGAGTTAGTGCTCCAACAATTTGAGTATTAACAGGTCCACCTGCTGGTAGTAATTCTTTGTAAGCTTGTGCTTGAAACTGTGTGATAGCCTCAGACAACATCGGGTGGGTAACAGAACTTGCTCCTGCAAAAGGCATTGTTCTTTCTTGGTGTTTAAATCCTAAAAGATCTAAACCTTTTTTATAAGTTTCTTCCCACTCTTGCCTAGAAGATTTATCATCTTCATATCCTTGACGAAGATCACTTGAAATTTTTCCTAATTCATCGTCTTTTAAAACTTCTGCTAAGTTCATATCAAAAGTTGTCTCTAACATCTCTTGCTGTTCACCTACGATAGCTGAACCATCTTCTAATATTTCTATGTCTGGTCCAAGTCCCTCTTCAACTTGCATTTGTACCATTTGTGAAACTGCTTCTTCTTCTGCAGGTAAAAACCCGTTTGTTGTCGATCCTTCAATTTTTTTATCAACTGCCACTCTATGCTACCTCAAATATGTCCATATCCTCTGGAGTATACATAAATCCTCCTGATTTCCTATGAGTTTTACTAGGTAATAGCATTTCAGGTGTTATTTTGATAGCAAAAACTTCTTTAAAATTTTCAGAATTTTTTACTTGTTCATTTATTGCCGAAGGAGTATTAGCATATTCAGCATCATCTAGTTGAACTTTAATAATTTTAAATTCAGAGTTATTATCCTTTGCTGCTTTTTTTAATATCTTTTCAATAGCAGATGTATAATGTTTTCCTTTAGGATCAACAGAATCTGGACCACCATAAAATTCTTCCATGCCAATACCTTTCATGTCTTTAGTTCTTTGATCTAAAGGAGTAGCTGTTCCACCACTTTGGCTGTAACGTTTTGTTATATATTTACTAGGAGAAACAGCGTACCATTCTGCAGCTCCCTCTACTGCATCTTCACCATAAAGTCTGTTAGCGGCAATACTTAAATCATTTTTAATTAAAGCTGAGCCCCATTCAGTTCTGTTTTTAAAAGGTACATTAGGATATAAATACTTCATTGCATTTTCAGAAAGTGAAGTTTTTAACTCACTTAACATTACTTTTTCTTTTTCTGCCGCCTCAAAAGCTTTTTTCTGTAATTCTTTAGAAGGTCTTACTCCTGCTGCAGCTAACTCATTAAATACCATTTTATTTTCAACAAACTTATCTAAAAATTGTTGCATTTCTAAAGGGTTTTTAAACATAGGTCTAAAAACAGTTTTATTTTTTAGAAAAAATTCTACAACTTCAGGGTTTAAATCTTGTGAAAGTCTATAGTCACCTGCAATCGCGTTTGCTCTTGTAGTTGCATTTGTATCAATAAGATCTCCTAAAGCTCTAGTCATTTTTTCTTCAAACTTTTTTGCTTGTTGTAAAATATCTGATTGTATTTCATCAGCAAAGGTTACATTAATATAACCTGCTTGCGATGAATCGTTATGTATTTTTAATTTTTCTGCATCTTTATATAATTTATCATCAAAAGCTTTTATTTGATTATAAAGAGCGCTATCTTGTGCTTTTAACTCGTCCGCATAATTTTCGTAAAGCCTATTAATACTATTATCTGTCCAAAGGCCATCATCAAAATAAGATTTAATGTAGGGATCTTCTTCGGAAAGTTTTTTTAAAGATGATAATTTTAATTCTTTTGCTTGATTATTAACAGTGTCAATGTTTTTTGTAAGAGTTTTTAATTCTTTAGCTGCAAGAGAACCTATCCCATTAGTTGCTACAGGATCAGGATTAATAGCTAATCTATCGCTGGATCTTGTCCAACCTAAAACATATTTTTCATCAAAGCTGTGAGATTGATCACCTGACTTTATTACTCCAGGATCCATTGGTATGTATTCTGGTTTTAAAAATACAACGTTTTCTCTGTAACTACCTGGCACATAGCCTGGTTCCATATAGCTATTAGCGTACTGAGGATTCTTTACACCTCCATACAAACTATTACCATAAGTAATTCTATCTATTCCTCTAATAGGAGCTTTACGTATTATTTTTAATAAATCATTTTTATCAATAGGTACTCCACTATTTTTAGAACTTTTTAAATACTCTGTTAAAGCGTTATCATCTACTTCAACTTTAGGAATCCCTTTGGAATTTAAAAATTTGTATAGTGACTCTGCATCAGTAAATTTCTCGGGTGTGTTAGGGTCCATGAGTTTGGCTTCCAGTCCAGAATAAAAAATGTTTTCATTTTCTTCAGGTGAATCAATAATTTTTTTAGACTTAGGGTTTGTCACTGTTGTGCCATCTGGAATAATGTCATCTAAAAATTGTGATGTATCAGTATCTTGTGCCTCGTAGGAATCTTCTTTAACAATTTTATTTTTAATAGAGTTGAGAATACTAGCTTCACCTTTACTATAACTTTCTTTAAGTATTTTTGCTTTATCTATACCTGCAACGGCCCAAGCAGGGACTTTTCCAAAAATATTAGCTACCTTAACCCCCTCGATATCATCTAAGAAATTATTAGATTTCTTTTTAGCCAAAGGCATATCTATGTCAAATATTTCTAAATCGTCATAAGATTCATAACCAGGTTGATTAATATATTTTTGGATATCCATGTAGGGATCTTCCTGTGTAATAGGATTACTAAAAGCTCCACCATACTCAGAATTATCTTCATCAGGATCTCCACCTCTTGACATTTCTTTTGGTTCTTCTGGTTCTCCTGCTATTCTATCTATAGTCCCTAGAGCAAAAGCTCCTGGAATAATTTTCAATAAATTACTCTGCATCTTTTTTAAAGTATCTATACTAGGGATTAGGCCTTCCTTTATGCCTTTTAAACCTTTTATATTAATTGTGTCCATAAACTGGCCTACAGAATATGGAAAAGCTCCTTTTAGTTTTTGATAAATTTTAGGACTTTTTATCGCTAAAGTTCCTAAAGCTTTGGGAAAAGCCATCAGATCTACTCCTAAAGTAGTTATTGTTTCTAAGTTTTTCATACTTGGATCTGAATAATCCTCGTCATCAAAGACGTCTGGGATAAGATATGTTTTAAGTAACTCTTCGTCATTTAATGCATTAATTGCATAAGCAGATATTTGAGCCATTGCTGGTATAGTGTTGGCCACATTAATGGCTGTGTTAACAGCTAACTTACCATAATCGCCTGGAAAATTTTTTAATCTCTCAATGGCTGCAGCTTTGTCTTCTTCTGTTAAAGACTCGTATCGCTCTTGAGGTGTTTGTATATTAGAACGTAGCCCCATATTTCCACGTATATTCTCAATATTGTATATATCTTCATTATATATATCTTCATCTAATGTATCAGGACTTAATACGTCAGATCTGCTGTAATTTATATTATCTTGTGCCATTTTAATCGGATTCTAACATTTCTTCAATGTCAAGCAACCCTCCTTTTTGAAGATTTTTAACTTTATTATATGAAGGAAGTATTCTTTTATCTTTAGAACCAGGCACAATGTTATCTTTTAAAGATTCTTTTAATTGTAGAACATTGTCATACTGTCCCCCATAGTACTTAATACTGCCTTTGCTATCAGGAATAGCAAGATCTATTCCAAAATCTTTTGCCGTGCTGGATAGCATTTCTATTCTATTACTAAAACCTTGCACTTTTGCGATGTCTTTGCTGTTTGGAGTTCCAAAAAGTTCTTTTTGATTGCTGTTTATTAATTTTTCGAGAGCCCTGTCTTTTGCTAGCATAGTAAGCTGTATTTTTTTTCTAAGTTCTTCTGCTATTTTTTCATTTCTTTTCTTCGTTGTTAAATTTGTAGGAGCTCTAAATCTCATAGCTACATCCTTTTTATCTAAATTATCAGCTAATCGGTAGGCATCTTCTTTACCAAGAAGATGGTGTTTTTGTAAATAATTTGGATCATTAACTTTTTCAGAAAAAAATCTTTTTATTCTAGGATTTGTAGCCAATCTTTTTATAAATTTTGATTGAGGGGTAGTTCCATAGGAGGTTCTTAATTGTTTTTTTTTACTTAGCTTTTTAATTTTTGTTAAATCATTATTATTATAATTAATTTCACTATCTATAAAATTAAATAATTCAGGTTCATGTTTTTTCATAGTATCTTTATTGTTATTCCAAAAACTTTTTTTAAGATTTAAAGAAAGTATATCTGAAATATTATAATGATCCCTACCAGTTTGTTTTTTTCTTCCTACAAAATTTAGCATGTCCGATGTTGCTTCGTTGATTGTTTTGAATTCAGTTTCCATAATATTTTTTATCATTAAAAATCTATCGTTTGCTCCCCCTGGTTTGTAATACTCTGTGTACCTTTTCTTTGCTTCTGCAGCATCAAACTCTTTTTTGCTTCTATTTTTTTTAATCATACGCATGGCTTCTTTTGTTGCTTCAGTAAAATCTTTCGAGCCTCTAACACCACTTAGATAATTTTTTACTGTTTCAGGTTTAAGCGCACTTTTTGCTGAGGTTGTATCATAAAACTTTCTCTCACCAACTATATTTAATGCATCTACATAAAGTTTTTTAATATATTTATTAGCACCAGGGATTTTTTCATGATCCCCTCCATTTTTATAAATAATATTTAGTTCATTCTGAATAATTTTTTTGATTGCATTACTATTTTTAATAGTATTCCTTCCAGTTGTTTTTGCGTTAAAACTATCAATAACAGGTTTAATAACTTTTTCAGCTCGTTCCGCTATTTTTAAAAAATTAACATTATCTGCTATCTCTGGAATATTTTTAAGAATCCAACTTCCTAGATCTTTTCCTATCATTAGTAATAACTCCTTGGTTCTATATACATTTTTTCATCTTGATAGTCGGAGTCTAGCTGAATAAAATTGCCTTGTCTAAACCTAAGTAAGGCTTGTGTCGTTGAGTCAACTAAATCGTCATGTTCACCGAAAGGAAAGGCTGCACATTCTTCAATCACTTCTTCTGCCCAACGGTCCTCGGTACACCAAACTTGTCCCGCTTCAAATAGTGGAGCTACAGAGTTAACACGAACGTGTTTATCATTACCCTTACTAGGTGTATATGTAACAACGGGTATGCCAAGCTGCCGTAGCTCCTGGGTTAAAGGCATACCAGATGCTTTCGCTTCAATCAAGATTGTTTCGGGTTCCCAGTATGTATATTCTTCTAATGCTATTTTTTTTAAATCTGGAAAATCCCAACGTCCCTTTTTCATTGCTAATAATATAATGTTCCACGGTCCGTGCTCCACGGGTCTGAATACACCCCACGTTGTAATAGCACTAAAGTCCGCAGTTTCTTTTTTACTAAACGCAGTATCATAACTTTGTATGACGTGTGTTAAATCAGGAATCTTATCATCTGTCCAAATATTCCACCACTCTCGTTTAATAATAGAACCTTCTTCACTTGTTGGTTGTTGTTGCCATTGCGCTTGCCATTTCTGTTCGGACAACGCGGCTTTGACAGACTCTAACTCTGACAATTTCCAAAACTCTGGCCACATAGGTTTATCATTCAAGATAGCTGGAAACTCAACCACGTCCCACTGATCAGAATTTTCATTAGATTGTGCGTTTAAAAGTTTTCCTGTAAGATCTTTTGTTGACCATCTCGTCATCACAATCACAATAGATCCACCTGGCTGTAATCTTTGTCTAGGACCCGAGGTATACCATTCGTAAGCATTGTCCATAGCTGTTTGACTAAGAGCATCTTGTTCCGAGTGAGGGTCATCAATGATTAGTAAATCCGCACCACGGCCCGTGATTGCACCACCAACACCAGCAGCAAAATATTCTCCACCTTTATTTGTAGTAAAACGACCAGCTGCTTTAGAATCTTGAGATAAACTTGCTGTAGGAAAGACATCTTTAAATTCTTGTTGGTCAAATAGATTACGTACTTTTCTACCAAAGTTATATGATAGCTCAGCTGTGTGAGTTGTTTGTATAATTTTTATTTTAGGATTCCTACCCATCATCCACGCAGGAAACAAATTAGATGCAAACTCAGACTTAGTATGTCTAGGTGGCATATTAATAATTAATCTTTTTATTTTTCCATTAGCAACATCTTCTAATTTTTGTGCATAAATTTTATGATGATTTCCTGCTATAAAATCTGGCCAAACTTTTTTTACAAAAGTAAGATAGGAAGAACGAGCCCCCTCAGCTATTTTAATTTGCATTTCCCTTAATTGATATTTAAGTAAATCCGTTGGTAATTCAGTTTTTTTCATAAAAGTTATATCTTAGTGTCTGTTTGTGTAAAACTCAACACTAAAGGCTTCGCCTTGCGTGACGGGTGCAAAACGGGGTGTGGGGGGTAATTACCACTACATATGGTATTTGAGATAGTTTGTAAGTACCTAATGTTGATTAAGTCTTTTGGAGATGGAGTCTGCTGGATACCAGCACACCTGTGCTGTCCTGCATAAAAAAAACCCCCGTGCCTCATAAACACGGGGGTTGCCTGTCTACCTAAGTAGAAACTTTTACTAGTCGGATAGTATAACTATTAACCACCCAACAAGAATTACTATGGCGCACGTGAAAAACACGTACGCCCAATATAAGGTCATCTGTTTTGAAATTCCCTCATCTTACGTTGACCATTAGTCAACAGTTGATCTGCCCACGCCTTCACTTGGGGTGAAGCATTGGGGTTAAGGATAAGTTCCTCAACTTCACTTTCGAGCCACTTGTAAAGTGCTTTCCAGTTAAGGTGAACTGTCATCTGCTCATCTGTTAGAGGACTGTGAGCAGTAGGGTTAGTAGGTTGAGTAGTGCTTCTTGAAGCGACACCCATAGTAGAAGAGAGGACAGCGAGTCGTCTTTCTAGATCGTTTGTGTAATCGTCAGGCATATTAATTATTCCTTTCTTTATTATAAATAGATCCTATCACTAATAACATGGGATTGTCAAACAATCATTTAAAGAAAATATATAAATAAGTTATTATTATTACGAACCACATCAACCCTTGTATTAGTATATCGTATATTGTCATTTGTTCCTTTCTGGTAAACTCAGCCCTCCCACCCGTGCCATATATATATATACTTATACCTAGTACGGCTTGGTTGGAACTGCAATGCAATGGAGAGTAAAGCGTTGCAGTCCCGAAGTTTATTTATATTGCTAGTTTAAAGTCAACGATACTACCGACTGACATATCATCTCTTGAACTCTTGACGATCTTGTCAGACATAGGCATTGCTTGTATCTGCTTGTAAGAAGTTGGAACTTTGCAATTGTGATATTCCAATTCGCCTAACTTCTCTTTCACCATAGCGTTATCAATCTTTGATGACTGCTTCTCTGTAATGTTAAGAGTATAGTCTTTACCGACTACTAAGTTAGATCCCTCTTGTACACCCATTTCAATCAATAGGTTTCTATTAACCTTGATAAAATCCTCTAGGATTTTTTTCATGGTGAGCGCACGACCATAGGCGTCAATGATAGCCTTCTGATCTTTTGTTGAAATCTTACCACCTTGATAGGCTTTAGATAAGACCTCTAGTATATTAACAGGTTTTGACATTATAGTTTTCCTTTCTGTACTTTCTGTTGTTATATATAAGATAGTCCCATTTTTTTATATGTCAACCCTTTTACTTATTTTTTTTTTAAAACAACTAATTAAGTTCACATCAAAAAAACCAGATGACTTCTTAATATATATACTACTAGTAGGCAAACCTGCCTTTCGGGGCAATGCGATGGAGAAACGATCCCATTTTAAGAGCCATAGAGACAGGTCTTAGAATGTCCCATGTATGAATCATCATAGGTTTAAACACTCTAAACACCATTTCGCACTGGACTTACACATCAACTCCCAGCGTCTGGGGTTAATATACATATACTACTAGGCCAGATCTTTCACGAATCGCCAATGCAATGGAGACTGTCGTCAGTAATACGGCACCTGCGTAAAGTCTATAGAGTCCAGCAACCAAAAAAAAGAAAAAGCTGTAGCTGCGATCACGGGACCGGGGGCAAAATATACCGCAACCATATACACCAAGATAAGAAAACCGAGCCAATGCATAATGTCAAGCCTGCTTTTTTTCTTCTTCGTCTTCAAATTCTACCATATGGTAACAATGTTCTTCAACAGCGAACCACGCCAAAAGGTTTTTTAGTTGATACATCGAGCCAACAAGTCCTCCTCGTAATGTAGCAAGAAATTCTAGGATAGTCAGACCTTGACCCTCTGCAGATTCATAGACCATTGTCCAAATCTCGTCCTCGTGTGCGTCATGAAATGCAGAAGTATCAGCATAATATATAAGTTCGCTTATTATTCCGTTCACGCAACCATGCTCAACAACTTCCTTGATTTGGTCTTTGTCTAAGTTTTTTTTGATCCAATCTTTAATGTTCATTTTTTATTTCTCCTTACTAATAATATAGTGGGATATAGTGGGATTGTCAAGAGGTAAAGTGAAAAAAAATAAAAAAAGATTGGCACTTATATAATAGGAGCAAAAATAGATTGACCGAAGCTCCCAGCTCCCCCGGGGGCTTGTTTACTATACTAGTAGGTACGAGTGCTTGGGGGTTGGAAATGCAATGGAGATCAACCAGCACATCTCCCAGCGTCCTGCCGGGCTCATATTTAATAACACTATACTAGTAATGGTGCGAGGGTTCGGGCAATGGGCAATGGAGAGTTACCAGCACATCCAGATGCGTCCTGGAGAAGACGGAACTATCCCACTTATTACGTGATGGTGGGAGGTTCAGGCAATGGAGAATGGAGAAGGATCTCCTGCACCAGCTTCCAGGGAGCTCTGGCTAGTTCAAACGACCATTTAGGCTCGGTTTTTGCTCCTTCGCCCGCAATGGAGTGAACCAAGGAACCAGAAAAGATATGGAGTAAGCCCTGAGAGGGGGCCTTGGCCATAATGAAGGATCTTCCACCGCATAAACTGTGCTTATAATTCCACATGATTTGATGAGGTCTTAAATTTACTTTGTTACTCTTTATTACTTTAAGTTCCACCCAAAAAGGAATTCCGTCTTTGATACCATAAACATCAGGAACGCCAGGCATAGCCCAATTTTCTTGTCGTGTCCAAAAGATATCAGGACAATTTTCCTTTAAATCTTTCCAAAACTTACTCTCAGGTTTCACTGAAAAAACCAAGCTATTGCATACAAAACTGCTAAAATAACTACAAGCCCTTTAAGCCCACCAAACAATAAAAACATAGGCAAAACTTCTGCCCATGGTATGATCACCCTAGAATCAATTTCTTTCATTGAAACATCTAAAGGAATAGACTGTCTAGGTTTTTCCATTAGTGTCCTCCGTTTCTATCACTCATTTTTTATGCTTCTTTCTTTGGTTAACAGACCAATCTATATAGTCTCTGATTTCCTTTTTAGTAGAGGGTGTGTATCTCAATTCTGTAATAGCCCTAACTTTCTTTTTAACATTTTCCATTTCCATTTGTAAATCTGCAATGGCTTTTTCTATCTTGGTTTCAAAATTACTCATTTGATAATCCTTTTATTGGTATGCTACGATCTCGGGCAGACCAACCTATAATGCCTCTGTTGGCGTCTCCTTTAATATGTAACCAGACTAACTTATTAGATTGATTAATATTATAATATCCAAATAGTTTTAATAAAAACTGTGTCATATTTCTTCCTTTCTTTTTAATCTTTCTAAACTTTACTCCCATACTATTACATAGTCAACTAATTATTTTTTAACACTTCCATTTTTTTAAAGCTAAAGCTTTTCTAGTAGGTTCGCCATTAGGCTTTTTCATTGGGCCTTTTACTCCACTCATTCTAGCACAGAAACTCTTTTTTCTGTTTTTAGCCTTAGTTGTCTTAGGATTAGGAGCGGGTGCTTGAAGATTAGAACCATCTTTATTGTTGAAGTAAGCTCTACCAGCAGCATTTAAACCCCCACTAGCGTTTTGATATTTTTTTGCAACCATTATTTATTTTTTCGTTATTTGCTTCAATTCTTTAATTTCTTCATAATCAACAGTGATACTAAATTGTTCTTTTAATTGTTGTAATTTAGCCTGTACCTCATCTCTGTTCATTGAATCAATTGTTCCAGTAAGTATTTCTTTTTTGTCAACATACAAACCAGCTATCTGACCTCTACGGGTTTCTGCAGCTACTGCCGCGTTCCAATTACCTGATTCACTTGCTTTGTCTCTAATTCTCGCCAATGTAGCCAAAGACCTATCTTGAGTACATTGATACCTTTCTACAATAGCTCTTCGTTCATGTTCTATAGCTTTTGCCACAATAGGATATCTATCAGGGTTTTGTAACTCTGATGCCCTTACAACAGCAGAGTCCCTGGCATAGCCAGCTTCAGTTGCACATTGTGTTGCAGTTTTTAATCCTTCAGAATGGACAAGAAGCAAAATAAACTTTCTTTGTTTTCCTGTTATCTTAGGATTATATAAAGAATCCGATAAAGGTTCTGGTATTACTAAATTATTCTCTTCCATAAATTACTTCTCCAATAGTAGCTTTTTACCACATAATTAAAACAAAATAAAATAAAACACTGCCTGTTATCGGTATGACTAGGTTACTTCTGGTTACCTCTAAATATCACTCAGGTAACCTTACTATTGTTGATATACTTAGTAAGTTACTCGGGTACCTAGGATACCTCTAGTTTTGTAAAATATTTTTTATTTTATCTGACAGAATACATCTATAGAGAACCCTGTTTATGGAAATTGCTTAGGATCTTGGGTAACCATACTAGTAATTTTCTCTAAAATAGCTCTACCTTCTGTTATAATCATTTGCCATTCATCTTTATTGAAGGTTCTATTATATATAGGATTGTAGAATTTTACAGATACTTCGTCACATTTATGACAAATGGATATTTTTCTAACGGGGCTGTTTGGTAGGTTTATTGACATTCCTTTTCACCTTATGTGATGGAAACAATATTACATTGTCGGGTAGATTTTTCTTGAAGTAAATTGCATCCATTAAATCTAGTTTGGCTTGTCTCTCGTGGTTCGTGGTCTCAGATGCGAGCAACGTGTCTAACAAATCTCTTTGCGCTAACACTTCCTTATAGTCTTGGGCCATACTATCTCCTTTAATGTCCCCGTATGGACAAAATCCTTAACGGGGATCATCAATTTAAGACTAAATAATAGCCTATTATGGTTAAAAACGCAATATCAGTCTTCCTCGTGCATTTCTTCATGATCTTTTGCCATGGCTGTTGCCAAAGCCCATTCACGCTCTTCTTTTTGGCCTTTTAAGGCTTTTAAATTACCTTCACTCCATCGGGGGATTTCACCTTGCGAATGACATTCTACACATTGTAAAATAATTTCGTCACCTTCCCATGAAGAACGAGTAAAACCATTACCTTTACAAGAAGGACATATAACTTTGTTTAATTCCATAATCTCTCACCCCTATACGTTAATGGTTAAATGTGTGTTGTTAAGTTTCGTGTCTTCAACACCATTAAGATCAACGATTGTATATAACACGCCATTATAGTCTGGATTTTTACAAAACTCATCTAAAGTTATTGTAGTACCAGGTCTATATTTCATCAAATGTGCGTGAAACGCTTTTGTATCATTTTTTAATTCAACAATTTTTCCTGATTGGTCGGCAGTTCCTGACTGTTTAAAGGCCATGCCATCTATCTTTAGAATTGTTAACATTTCTGTTGGTGCATCAAAGCTCCAACTTATTTTAGCTATGCTCATTAAGCCTTCCTCCTTGTTTGCTTTTTACTTTCTTTTAAAACTAGCTCTGTAATTTGCATACCGACTGATCGGTTAGTTGCCTCCGCTAATTGTTTTAGTTTTTCGTATGTGTCTATTTTTACAGCAACAGACTTGAACTTTAATATGTTCATGCTTTTTTCCTTTCTGAGGTTTCGTCATTAGTAACTTTTTCGTAGTCACCAAGATCGAGTTGGAGTTGATTAGAGTCGTGAGCCACGAATGGAGTAAATTGGCGCCCTGAATTGTTAGCAAGTGTCTGCCATGTCTTTGCGTTGTCATGATAAAATCTTGCCATTTCAAAATCACCCATTCTTTCACATTCTTTAGCTCTTTCATAATTTGTTCGAGAACGTGTTAGTCGAAGACCAAAACGATAGCCTTCTTTAAACGTTAATTCGAATTCACTTTTTAATGTGGTCATTATATCCTTTCTAAATATATGGGATAGGATATATAAATATATGGGATTGTCAACTCCCTAAATAATTACTATTTAGATAGATTTTCTACGAATATCGGTATGATTAGGGAATTTTTTATCAATTAACCAACAGTTGTATGCGTACTGCCAGTCACTTCCAAATTCATATCTGCAATATTGTTTGACACCATCATCTAAATATTTATTAGGATTTGATTTAAATAATTTTTTTAATGTGTTTAACATAAGCTCTTTATAAATCGTTTTTATAAAATGACTTGTGTTATTTTTGCAGGTCTACTGTTACTTAATTATTTGTCTAAACATAAACCATTATCTAAAACAACTTTTTCATCTGTTTCAATCCATACTCTAGCACCACAAGATAAAGGTTTATCAGGACTGTATATAATTTTAGAAGGTCCTTCTATTTTTACTTCATGAGCATAATTGTTTGAGTTAGAAGTTTTAACTGTAATCACAGGTTCTTTAACATTATTTTTTATATTAGATCTAATCTTATGTTGATTTATATGTATTCTTTTTTTCATTTATTTACCTGCCTCTCCCCAGTTATCTCCTAATTCTACATCAACTTTACTTGGTACTAAAAGTTCAACACATGTTTCCATGATCTCTTTAATTTTTTTAGAATCTTTACCACACTTACCTACACTAAAATCTAATTCATCATGGACTTGTATATGTGCAAGATAACCTTCTTTGTGTAACTCTACCATAGCTTTCTTTGTTTGGTCTGCAGCTGATCCTTGAATTAATCTATTTAATGATTTGTATGTCCAGGCTCTTTTAATTGTATGCTCACCATATTCTCTTTGGGCTTCTGCCAATGGTAAAGCTTTTGATCCCCATTCGTTTGTTGGTTCCCATAAATCAAAACGACATCTTCTACCAAGAAGAGTTCTAAGAAAACCTTTCTTACCAGCAGATGCCATTGTTCTATTCATCAATTGTTTTACAAAAGGTACGCGCTCATGATACGTAGCTAATAAGTCTGATGCATCTTCTAAATTTAAACCTAACTGAGACATAAGCTTTCCTTTACCCATGCCATAGAATAATCCTAAATTAATTGTCTTAGCTTGTTTACGATCAATGCCTGCCATGTCACTTACTAGCGTATGAAAATCTGTTTCGGGGTCCGTGGAATAAGCTTCGGCAAACTCAGTTGCGCCAGGCAATCCTCCTGTATTACTTCCAGTGAGAGCTGCATAATGAACAACAAGTCTAGGTTCTTGCTGTGAGTAATCAAAGATACCCCAGTCTTGCCCGTCTTCTGGTATAAAAATAGATCGAATCATAGGGCCAAGAATAGCGTTTCTTGCTGGGATCTGCTGAAGGTTAGGATTACTATAACTAAATCGTCCTGTTACAGTTCCTCCTTGATCAGATCGCATTTGATGTATCTCAGCATGAATACGACCCTTGATAGAATGTTTTAAAATCGTATCAATAAAAGTTGTTCTTGCTTTATTTATTTCCCTTGCTTCCACAACCATCTTCGCAAGAGGAGACTGATGACTTGACAAAAAGTTTTTATCAAATTTTGGTTGACCTGTTGGTGTGCGTTCATAAGGAATCTGTAGTGCATCAAATGCTTTTGAAACGCTAGATGCTGCCCATACTTCCACATTGAAACCCGAGAGCTTTTTGATCGAACCCATGATCTTATTTTCTTGTTTTTGTAAATCACTTTTAATCCTTTCTGCTTTGTCTGTGTCTACTCTTACTCCCTTCATCTTCATCTCGAAGAGAACGGGAAATAAATCTATCTCTAACTCAAATATATTTGTGAGTCCTTGCTTTACAATTTCTTTTTTTAAATGATGCCATAGTCGAAGAGTAACAGCAGCGTCTTGCTCTGCATAGTCTCCAACGTGAGATGCGGGTAACTTCCACATTTCTGATTTGGGATTTAATCCCCAAGCTTTTGCCGCTTCATAGAGTTGGGTTTCCGCTTTTGACTCTTGTAGATAATCTTTTGCTAATGAGTTTAGATCAAAACGAAACCGGTTCTCGTCCACAAGTGGTGCGGCAATTAAAGTGTCAATGATTTTACCTTTGATGTCAATGTCTAAAGTTTTTAACCAACCAACATCATAGAAAGCATTGTGAAAAATGTAGTTGACATTTTCGTAAGAACATTGTTTGCGTAACCACTTTGTAACAACCTTTTTATCCATGTTGGGCGGTGTTTCGTGGGCAATGGGATAATAACCTTGCCAACCGTCTACTGCAATTGCAATACCGATGACTTCACCATCTCTTCTCATGTAGCCAGGGCCACTTGTTTGTATGCCTGGATCTCTTGTTTCTAAGTCGATAGCTATTTCATCATAACCTGATAGATCAGGAAAATGATCGGGCATAACCCATTCACTAGGCATGCGATGAACTTTAGGAAACCAGTTACTTTGTTCTTTCACTAATCTCTCCAGCGATGGCTAAATATGCGGCAGCATCTGTGTAGTTGTCTTTTTTCTGTTTGTGCATTGACCTGGCTACCTTTAATAAGGCCATGCACATCGCTACGTCATGAGCAGATATAGTCTTTCGGAGGAAAATTGACCATAACGCAGCAATGTTTTGATGGGTTTCTAATATATCCCCGTAATCTTTATTGCGGTCATTACTTGTTAACCTAATAGCTTCTTCTAAAAATTCTTTTGTTATCATACTTGCCTTTCATAATGGAATATTGGTTCATATTCAAATTGTCCTTCTGTTCTGTGAACGATATGCAATTCTTCTTTTGCTCTCGTTGCTCCTACATAAAATACTCTAGCCTCATCATCTCTGCCTTGCTGGCTTTCGATGTAAGAAGAATAAGGTCCATAAGATAGATCTGTTAACAACATAACTTTTTGTCGTTCCCCACCTTTTGAAGCATGAATAGTAGATACTTCAATACGAGGCACTGCATCTAACTTATTTCCTGAACGCATGACAGCACGCAAATATTTTATTTTATTTTGCAATCCTTTAGAATTTAACATGTCATACCAAGCTATTTCTTTTACACTTACTTCTTTTTCTGTAGTTACTTTAATGTAATCTCTTAAACCAAAATCCGCAACAAGAGTTTCTAAATTAAATGATCCTTCTGGCTTTCCTTTAAATACTCCGTAATTTCTTTTTATTCTAGTGCTATCCATATGCTTGTAAATAATATCACATTGAATACCAGAAATTGTTTTTCCGTTCTGTAATTCTGTCCAGGCACGAATAGCTTCTATGTAATTAAAACTAATTACTGATTGTCCATACCTTTTATACAACCAACCGTACATTTCCAGTGATTCGCACACTTGTTTGACGATTTCATGCGTTCTACAGAGAATTAACCACTCTCCAGAGGCTAATCCTTGATTTAAGGACCGTACAGAGTGTGTTTGTCTTTTACCAGTATGATTCGTTGGCAAATATTGCTTAGGGATGCGTCTTGAGATCGAATTTGCCAATTTTGTAGCTAAACTATGTACTTCAAATGGGATTCTGTATGATTGTGTCAAAGGAATAATCGTGTTGTTAGATTTTTCATCTGCCATATCTATAAAATGTTCAATGTCAGCTCCAGCCCATCTAAAAATTGCCTGATCATCGTCTCCAGCTACATAAGTTTCTAAAGCTCCTGATTGTTTTTGTATCATATCCACAACCTTCCATTGTTGTGCAGATAAATCCTGTGCTTCATCTATAAATAAATATTTTAATTGTGGAGGATTTTCTTTTTTTAAAAATTCTGTGAAGTAATCTACATACTCATGTTTATTTCTATCTGTTTTAAATTTTTTAAGATCTATCTCCATTTGTTGGATCATCTTACGGGCTCCGTAACTATTTAATTTAGTATCTATAAATACCTTATCTAATCTATTTTCATCATCCGGGTACTTTGCATAAGCTAAATTAATGATGTCCTGATACTCACTCTTAGCTGTAGGCATAGAAATATCTACACCATTCCCTTTACGCATTTTATTCACATACTGATGTCCCGTGATCCGAGATAACTCACTATAGTCAAAATCATCCATAATACTTTCCTGTGATAACTGTAGCCTTCTGTAAGCCAGGGAATGAAGAGTAGAGAAATATGGGAAAAGAACTTTTATAGCATCTTTATCGTAATTCTGGCCAAAGCTTTGCGCTATTCTATCTCTAATCTCTTCTGCTGCTTTTACCGTAAAACTAAAATAACCTATTTCTTTCGAACTACATAGACCCTCCTCAATAAGAGACTTAACTTTATTTTTAAGATAAGTTGTTTTTCCTGTGCCTGGTGGTCCTATAACTATGTGTCTACGCATTAGTATGGATCTTCCTCTTTAAAGTCTTTTTCACTGACTTCATACTCAGTACCTAAAATATTATTAGGTATTTTCCAGACATGCTCTGATTTATTAACAACTTTAAGCTTTGCTGTTTTACCTCCAAACTCTGAAAATAATTTATATTGGTGTGAATCTGATATTTTATTAAATCTTTTAGCTTTTAAAAAGTCTCTAAAGACCTGTGGTTTAAAAAAGAAAGCGTCTTCGACTTCGAATACTTGACCTAACAATACATCCTGTCTATCTTTAGCTCCTTTGTTATTCTCAATAAATATTTGTAATTGAGCCAGGAATTGACCTTTAAAGGATACCTCTCCAGGCAGTTGTATAAAGTCACCTTCACCCATATTCTTTAGTAATCCGTCTACCATGTCTGCCCATACTGCAGGGGCCACAGGTCTTGGACTTATGTCCGCTTGACCTATACAAGCTTTACGATATTCAGCGTGACTTGAGAGTTGGTCAACAGTTAAGATAATAACTTTACCATTATGTGTAAGCTCATACATTGGGTTGTCGGATACCCACTTCTTTAAACTTGTAATGTCGTCTTTACCAGCATTTCCTATACCAAACTTTTGTGACTGACATCTAATTTTCTCACATACAGATTTAAAGGTAGGCTCTTCACACCTATAAAAATATTTACTATCCTGTACTTGTTTATAAATTGTTTGTACTTCTCTACTTGGTAGAGGTGGTTTAAAATATTTACGATTATACTCATCTAGCTTATCTTCTATCTCATTAGGAAATCTATTGCGTAAATAAATACCCATTTGAAATAGGGACATGTTCCGTGATCCCTCGCTAAAGCCTTGTTCAGCAAGAGTCAATAAACAAGGAGGGGCTCCTTTAAAATCGTCTTTATTATTTTGAGTAACTGGTTTTTCTACTTTAATTTCTTTAATATTTTCAATAACCTTAGTTTCGTAGAAAGCACAAAACTCTGAAAGTTCTATTAAGGCTTCTCCCTTATCATCAAAAGCGTACCGTGTAGGATATTCTGGATGGTTATAAGGTAAGTTTAAAAAGTTACCTGTTCCTTTAGAATTTAATTCTATTTGTTTGGGAAAGATTTCTGATCCACCATAACCTAGCCAGGCAGATATTTCTGTAAGTTTCATTTGCATTTCTTTTGCAGTTGCTGGTTGTCTCACAAATAAAAAAATATGAGCTCCACCACTTTTTGACTTACAAACAATTAAAGGAAAGTTTTTAGTTTGAATTTTTTTAATTAATGCCTTGTGATCTAAGCCATCATAAGAGTCAATATCGATTGCTCCCCAGGTACATGTATTATCATCTCTTATAGGAATTATTCCTAAACTAGGCTCACGACCTTCTAAATGATCTAACCATTTTTCTTTTGTTAAATTTTCTTTTTCAATCCAGGACTTGGCTTCAAGTTTGCCTGATTCATTCTTAGAACGACTTTGTGTCTGACCATAGGCTCTATCCAAGCCACTAAAAATCTCTATAAATTTTTCTTTGTCGTTCATCAATTCTCTTTCTCATTCGTTTTGAAAAGGTGGTTGCAGCACCACCTTTTCACTAGTTAGTAATTAGTAAGGAGCGTTTTCGCTTACTGTAGTCTCATCTTCATGTTTAACTTTTACTTCGCCTTTGTCAACACTCTCTTGAAATATTTTTCCTTGAGCGTAGATTTCTTGCTTTTCTACAGGGCCAACTCTATTGATATCCCAGCCAAACCATTGGCCTTGATCGTTAGATTCTGGTACTGTTGTTAACTTATAAATATGAGAAAAAGTAGGAGGATTAAAGAATCCATTTTTCCCTTGCAATTTTAAACCCAACATCAAAGAATTCCATCTTTTAGATTTTTTTCTTTGTGTACTCTTCATAGCAACTAATGCTTGTGAAGTTGTACCGTCTTTGCTTAAAATTAATACGTAATGATTAGCCGTGTACTCAATATAATTACCGTTTGGTAATCTATCTTTGTTGTTATCATCACGCGTTGTTTTAGTAAGTATATTACTACTAACAGGGTGGATGTTTACAGGTGCGCCTGTACCTTTACCCCTGTCTGACCATTCAATTAATTGAGGTTGGTAAGCACAAGGTATTACTTGAACACCTTCCTCACCACTATAAAGTTCTCTGGTCAAAGTGTTAAACATCATACCTACTTCAGCACCCTCAATATATTTAGGTGATCTCTTTTTTACTTCATCATTAGTATCACTAAGAATTCGTAAAAAAGGTATAGATAGATCTTCAGAGCCTAAGTTAGTTAAGCCCTTACCTGCGTCTTCTTCAAAGACAGAGGTATCGAAAGTGACAATGTTTGTCTCTTCTTTTTTCTTGACTGCGTTTGTCATTTTTTACTCCTTATGTTTTTCTTGTTATTTTAGTCTTCTGTCCGATGAACAAATTAAATTTATTGTCCGGGATAGATTTTCCTTCTTCATGCCACTTTTTAATAGTAGCCTTCAGTGTAGAAGGATGCACTGAAATTTTTACTTCAGGAACAAGGCCCATTTCTTTAATGGTTTCTTCTAAATGTTTTGCTTTATTGCCTTCTCCCTTACCGAAACTTATACCAACATTATTTTTTATAATGTCTCCTAAACCGTTGGCTTCTAACCAACCATAACACTCTTTTGATTTTTCAGGATCTTTTGGAATTGACACATATATATCCTCAACTACTTTTACCTTTGATCCGTCATACATTTCTGTAGCTGTCAAACCTAATTCAGCCATTGCTGTAGGTAAAGTCTCACCTGATAGTGTTCTTAAATTTTCTTTTTGCATCTTTAAAGTTTCCTCTAAAGAAGAAATTAATTCTTCTAATTTTAATTGTTCTTGTAATAAAGAAGATATACTTTTTAAATCTTCTTGTTTAACTTTAGTAACTGCGTGATCTTCAAAATCTATCGGACTCATCAATTTCACCTTTCTCGTTCATGTTTATACTAACAGGATAATAACGTTTTTCTTTTTTATCCCATTTAAGTATTTTAAATTTACCTCTGTTTATATCAGCTGCTACACAGCCTGCAATAACCATTGCAGCAGGGTCACCCATCATTAAAAGATAATCATCATCACAAAAATCTTTAAGTTTTCTTTTTACTTTTCTAATAGCAGGTTGGGCACTAAACATAATTTGTGAGCCACTATCAAATAGAACTTCTATTTCTCCGTATGCTTCTGCACTTAAAACATTTACATAAGGATTTTCCTGTACTAAATAAACTTTTGGTTTTTTCTGTATCATCTTTCTATCTATATATTTACCTCTTGATTTTTGATTTGGCAAGTACTATTATTAACTTTTAGAAAGTGATTATGGATTATAGATTTAAAACTAAACCTTTTAAACATCAATTAGATGCTTTAAATGAAAGTTGGAACAAACAAAACTGGGCTTTATTTATGGAAATGGGTACTGGTAAAACCAAAGTAGCAATAGATAATATTGCCATCCTTTATGATAAAGGAAAAGTAAATTCTGCTTTAGTTATAGCTCCTAATGGTATTAAAAGAAATTGGCGTAATGAATTAAAAATTCATTTACCTGATCACATTAATTATCGTTGCGCTGTTTGGGCTTCTTCACCTAAGAAAAAAGATCTTTTAGAGTTAGAAAAAATAAATGTTATTACTGATGATTTAGTAATTCTTATTATGAACATTGAAGCTTTTCAAAGTGGTAAAGGTTTTCAGTATGCTTATAATTTTTTATTAAGAACATCCAGTTTTGTTTGTATAGATGAATCAACTACAATTAAAAATCATAACGCTAAGAGAACAAAAAATATAATTAAACTTTCTAATTGTGCAAAGTACAAAAGAATAATGACAGGTTCTCCTGTTACTAAATCTCCTTTGGATTTATATAGCCAGGTACAATTTTTAGATCCTTATCTTATCGAACAACAAAGTTATTATAGTTTTAGATCAAGATACGCTGTCGTTGTTTCGAGATCCGTGGGCAGTCATTCGTTTCAACATATCGTTAAATACCAAAGACTAGATGAGTTACAGGAAAAAATAAAAGAATTTTCTACAAGAATTCTAAAATCAGAGTGCTTAGATTTACCTGAAAAACTTTATACAAAAAGAACTGTCGCTATGACAGCAGAACAATTAAAAGCTTATATAGAAATTAGAAATTCTGCTATGACTTTTTTAGAAAACGACAAAATGATGAGTGCACCTACAATACTAACTCAAATTATTCGCTTACATCAAATTACTTGTGGTCATTTTAAATCTGATGACGGTGAGGTTATTCCTCTTAAAAATAATAGACTACAAGAACTTCTAAATGTTTTAGAAGAAACAAACGGCAAGGTAATTATCTGGGCTGTTTACAGACATGATATACAAACTATAGAAAAAGGAATAGGTGAAATATATGGTAAAGAATCTGTGGCTTCATATTATGGTGATACGCCAGATAGTGATCGTCAGTCTATTGTGGACAGTTTTCAAGATAGCGAAAGCCCTCTCCGATTTTTTGTCGGAAATCCAAAAACAGGAGGCTATGGGCTCACTCTTACTGCTTCTCACACTGTCGTTTATTATAGTAATGATTACAGTTTAGAAATACGTATGCAATCAGAAGATCGAGCACATCGTATAGGACAGACTAATAAAGTGACTTATGTGGATTTAATTGCTGAAGGAACTATAGATGAAAAAATTGTTAAAGCTTTAAATAATAAGATTGATTTGGCTAGTCAGGTTATGGGTGAGGACCCTAAAAAAATACTTTTTGATTAATATTTTGTTGTAATAGTATTTCTAATCTTATAACACGTTCTCTTATATCTGGAATATCTTGAGTAATGGTTTGTTCAAGCATACTCTGCTTTGCTTCAATAGCTTCTAATTTTTGACTCATCATTCCATAAACACTTCCAGCACTAACAAGTATCATTGAAAACCATACTATGTTTCTAATGCTAAAATCTTTTTCCATTATCCTTGTGCCACTAAATCATTAATCATTTTTAATTTTTCATAAGTAGACATTGCACGTCCGCCTTGATTGTAACCCATCTGTAAATTTTTCATAATACGATCATCAATATTATCACTAGCACTTAATGACTGTGCGTTCATTGTAGCTCTATTAATATCTCCACCATAAGCAAAACCACCTGCCACATTACCAAAAGGATATTGTGATGGATTAAAAACCATAGCTCCGTCACTATCCATGTAAGGATTATCTATTTCATTTACTCTTTGACCGTACACATTCAAATCACCTGGGTTGTCTTCTTCAAAAATATTTTGTCTTTGTGATGTTTGTGTTGGGAAAGGACTTGTTCTTTGTCTAGAATAATCTGTTTGAGAAACTTCTGTGCCACCTATTGTTGTTGGATCATATAAAGTACCTTCTGCACTACCCATACCGGTTGGATCAGTAGCATCTGTTCTTGGATTTTCTGCACTACCCATACCAGTTGGATCTCTTTCTTGAAATTGATAACCAGGAGGTACTTGATTAAAATTAGAAAAGTCTTCTAACGCAGACATATCTTCTATACCTATTTCACCTTGGGTAGGTAATGATTCACCTTGATATGCTCCTTCATAATTACTTGGATATACTATTTCTTGTAAAGACTGTTGATCAGGCATTTGTTCATTTGTTTTGATATTTAATAATTTATTTTGTAATTGACTTAAACCTAGAGACTCTCCTAATCTACTAAATAAGCTACCTAAACCACCTGCGTTTCCTATTGCTTTATTTGCTGCATAAGCTCCAGCAGATAATGGTCCACCCATAACTGATAAAGCTGCGGGAATAAACCCAGATCTACCTACGTCTCCTAATGCTTGTCTAAAAGTAGGTTGGTTTGCTGAAAAAAATCTTAAATTTCCTTGTGAGTCAAAATCTGTTGGAGTAAAATCTCTTGTGCCGTCACCAAACTGTCCGCCACCTGAAGTTTTAGCACCTCTGCCGTAATCAACTAAAACCTTTTCTAAATTTGCTTTTGCTGTGCCATAATCACGATTTATGTCGTCAGTTGTTATACTTCGAATACCTCTTTTTGCTTTAATAGCATCAATAACTTGTTTGTCTAATGCCTGACGTTCCATAGGACTTTGCATCCTGTCATCAAAAGCTGCTTGGTTTTTTTCTTGTTGGGTTTGTCTGTTGGTTTTTTTATAGTTATTACCACCAAAAAATCTATCGAATAGTCCCATTATCTTCTCCCTAATGCTATAGCTTCGTCTAAATTGCCACCAGCTAAAGCTGCTCTTTGTTCAGGATTTAATGCTGCTGCTGCATTACCTCCCATACCTGCACCAGTTTGTTGTATTGCTTGATCAAAGTCAACATTTAAAAACGGATCTACAGGAGCATCTGCAACATTTATTTGTTCTGATTGAACCTCATTAACATCTTGAATCACGCCATTTGCAGACTCACTAAACACATTCTTATCTGAAGCTTTACTTATTTCAACGTCATTTGCATAACCATTTTTGTCTGTATTTATAAACATTCCTTCACTGCCTGGAAAAGTCACAGCTTGGTTGTTACCAAAAATTAATATTTTCATAACATCCACAGGATTACCTGGATCATAATTATCTTTTATTTCCTGCGGTACGTTTTTGTTGTTAGATGTATCATCAAAAGCCATTTGACCTAGTTTAATAAGTGCTTGTCTTTTAGCTAATTCACTTAAATCAGGGTTCATTACACTAGATATACTATCCAAAAATTTAGGATCAGCCATTTTACTCATACCGTATCTAGCCATAAGTATAGCACCTAAGTTTCCAAAAGGGTCTGCTGCTACAATTCCACCAAATGCAAGGTTAGTGATAGCGTTGATACCACCTAAGAAACCACGTCTTTTAACAAACTCAGAAACATTACCAAAAGATGTTTGTTGTATCTGCTCTGCTAAATTAATGACGTCTTCTAATTTTTTAAATTGACCTTCACCCATAATTTCAATCATAGACTTTCTTTTATTAAAATTAGTTATGCCAAAAGTTTCTTTTAATTGATCAATTTGAAGAACAGGGATATTGTATTGAACAGTTTTTGTTCCTTTTGCAATTTCTTTACCTGAAAATAAAGAACCTATTTTTTTACCTAAACCTACTTCATCATTAAATACTTTTACATCACCGCTAATATAAGAAGTTGCGTTTCTAAGTTTATCATCAAAAAATGACCTACCCATTGCTCTGACCGCGTCATCACCTAAAGCTTCTTTCATTTCTTTAATAGCCAATGGTGCCATCATTGACTCATCATTAAGAAGAATTCTTGTTAACATGTCATTTGTATAAAAACCAGGGTCTACATCATCAGTTACTTTAACTGCATTTTTATCAGCCATTTTCATAATTTGAGAAGTTCTTCCTCTTAAAGTATCTTTATTTTGAAAAAAGAAATCATTAGCCAATTGCATACCAGCTCCAAATTGATCTGTTAAACCTGCTTTTGCAGGATCATCTAAAACTTTGAAACCTTTAAAGTCATTTAAACTTTCAATCATTGCATTTGTAAAATTATCAACACCACCTAGTGTTTCTCCAAGATTAGGATTTGCAGCCGCAACTTTTTTTAATTTGTTTAATTGAGTTTGTAATTCAGTAAACTCTCTTGCTGTCATAAAATCGTTTTTTAAATATTGTAAATTAATTAACGCGTCTTCAAAATCACCAGCGTCTCCTGTAAACTTTTTAAAATTTTCTACTACACTAGACATTGTGTAACCATCTTGACTTTTAATAGGATTTGAAATAACCCTACGGCCATTTTCCATTTGTACATTTTTTCCTAAAAGTTCTTGTAGTATTTGAGCTTGTTCTTTAATTTTAGATGTTGGAATAAAAGCTTCTCCTATTTTATCACCTATATCCATTGCTCTTTTATAAAGAAGTGTTTTAGTACTACTAAAAGCCTTTACAGTATCTGAAAATCCTTTGACAGCTCTTAAAGATGAATCTGCAAATAAACTAATAGGTGAAAGATTATTTAAAATTTTATTAACATTTTCCGCTAAAGCAACTTGTTGAATATTTTGTGCTTGCCTAGCTTTTGTAGCAACAAAAGGAAATAAACCTATAACTTTTCCTGCACCTGACACAAAACCATTTGGTGATACAGAAAAAACATTCATTGGGATGTTTAAATTTTTTGCTTTGTTGATCATTTTTTTCTGTGTTTCTTTAATTCCAAAAATTCCTCTACCCATCATTCTTTTAACGTTGGGCCAAACAGCTTGTAAACCCATAGCTCCACCTGAAAACAATAATTCATCTCTCATATCCATTAAGTTTCTTAATTTCTCGTCTTTTTCATAAGCAGCCTCTGGATCAGGTAAACCCATTATAACTCTAGTGGCATCATTAATTAAATCATAAGCTACGTTACCAGTGCCCTTAGAAGCAACATTAGTTGCTACTAAAGCGCCAGCTCCTGCAACTGGATTTTTCTTCAAGTTGTGAAAAAAAGCGTTTTGTAAAGTTCTATTACCATTAGGTATAAACTGACTATCACGAGCATTAATTTGTTCACCTGCAAAAGCCATGTCTCCACCTATAACGGCCATGTCAGAAAATGTACTTTTAACATCTTTTCCTACTAATTTATCTGCTGCAAAATTTCCTAAACCTTCTTTAATTTTTCCTGGCTCAAAAGGTTGCCCTCCTGGAAAAATATCGGCAAACTCTCCAATAGCGGTTCCTAGACCAGGCGCTCCTTCTTCTCTAGCCGCTGCTGCTCTGTCTCCCAAAAGAGACTGAATAGGATTATTAATTAAGTCTTCTCTAGCTTGAATTAATTGACTAGATGCATTTAATTTTTTTTTCATATCGTTTGACACAACACTACCACCTTGCAGTTTCATAATTATTTGATCAATTGCATTTCTTTCATTTTCGTTTCTAGGAAATTGATCAGATCCTTTTCCATCTACTGTAGTGGGGACGCTAAGATTTGTCATTCCAAGCTCAGGATTAAAAATACTTAAATCAAATTGTATTTGGGTTGTTTCTTCCATTAGTTAACTACCGTTACCCCTCCATCTGCTCCAATACTAAATCCTTTGCTATAATCTATTTGGTTAGATTCACTTTGTCCTTTAATAGAATTGTTTAGAATCTCTGTAACTCTTGTTCTATCGTAATTTCCATAACCTAGTTTTATCATTTTTTCGTAATAATCTGGGAAAAATAAGTTAATAGTTCCCATTGTATCTGCTCTATTGGCTTTTAATTCTTGTGTTATAACATCAATCTTAGCTATAACGTCAGCAGATGAATCACCATATATATTAAGATCTTTTGCAGCACGTTGAATATCATCTAAGTTTAATCTTCCTGATGATTTACGTGATCTAGCTATAGCATAAATAATAGCATTGGCTCTTACTTCATTAGCTGGTAACTCTGAATCAAAAAATCTTAATTTTTTAAAAATTGCTTGTTTAGCTTCTTCACTTTCAAAAAATTCATTATAAAATTGATCTTTTCCTCCTGCCATTGCCGCTTTCATTTGAGCTCTTCCTATAACTCCTAATTGATCAAAGGCTGCTTGCGACTGTTGTAAAGATGCTAAATCTTCTTTATCTAAAACACCGTTTTTTATATCTTCTTGTATCGAAGGGTCTTGTAAATAAATGTCAATTGTACTTGATAAACTTTGAAATGATTTTTTCTTTTCATTTGTATATGGATCAACATATTCTTCATCAAAAAAATTATTAAATTGATAATTATAAGAATCAGCAAAAATCTGTGAATAGGTTTGAAATCTTTTTTGAATACCTGCTAAAAAACCAGCTCTGTTTGGTTTGTCAATAAAAGACTCTCTTAATGAATCAAGAGTTAAAAGAGCTCTATCTGTTACATCAAGACCTCCTTTGATATCTAAAAAACTAGAACCATTTTGTCCAACGCCTGATTGATCTGGAGTACCTGTAATAGTTGTTTTGACTTCTATAATACCTTCAGGATTTGCAATTAATTCCATAACAGGTAGTCCGTCATTTCCTATCTGATTAGTGGGTTTGTAATATTGAGGAGCAGACAATATACCATCTTCTCCGATTGATTGTACAACAAACGCGTCAAACGGGTCACTAAGTTCTCCTTCTAAATCTTTTTGTCTTATTTGAACTCTTTTTGGTTTAACACCATCTAATTGATAATCTTGAAATTTTCCTGTAGCAGCTTTCATTTGATCTGTGTACAAAGTCATTTTAGCTTTGTCAGCGGCTATTGCTGCATCATAATCTTTACCAGCAACTGAAGTTAATAAAGTTCTATTAGCATCAAAAACACCTTTTCTGTCTAATATGTTTTTAGCGTCTTGTTGTAGTTTAAGAGATATTTTTGCTTGAGCGTTAGTTTTCTGTTCTTTTTTTTGAGCAGCTTTTATTTGTGAAAGATTTTGAGTTAGTCCTTGAGCAGCGCCTGCTAAAGAAGCTCCTATTTTACCACCTGCTGTAGGATTTAATAAACCAAAACCAAATTGTGAAAGAGCTAATAATCTCTCATCTTTGTAACTAGAATCTTTATATAAATTATCTATTTGTTTATCAGATAAAGTTGGTGTGCCATATTTTGCAAGATAAGATTCTTCATCTAATAGAAAAGGTAAAAAAGCGTTAGCTGCACTAGGATTAGATAATACTGGAGCTGTTGGAAATAAATCACCAGGAAGTACTTGAGGAAAAGATGTATTCCCAGGAGTTATTTGAGGAGTAGAAACAGTTAAATTGTTATTACTACCTACAAGACTTCCTTCAATAGCAGGCATTTGTGTAAAAATATCTTCATCTTCCATTATACTGTTGTTCCTTGGTTTAATAAACCATAAGCACCTAAGCCCATACCAATTCCTCCAAGAGTAGGGTTAGTATAAGGCATTGGTTTTTGTGTTAATGTTTGTGATACTGAAGGTACACCTGCTAGTGTATCACCAAAGTAACTGACTCTTCCAAAAGGTTCTGCTTTTTGAGCTTCTGCAAATCTAAATTGTTCATTGAAGCCTTGTTGTTCTTGACTTTGTTGTTGTTGTCCAAACTGGAATAAACTTCCTAAACCTTGTGTGTCCATGTTTGCTTTTTGTGTACCAAAATTTGCAAATAAAGGAGCTGCTTGTAGCTGTCTTCCTTGATTAGATTCATAAGTAGTTATAGCTTTGTTTTGCGCTTGTTCAAAATTTTGTGCTAAGTCTTGAAAAATTCTTCTAGATTTAATGTCTTGTAAATTATTTTCTAATTCACCCCTAGCTATTTCATAACGAGATCCTCCAAAAACATCACCTCTTGTAGCATCACCAGCAAGTCTATTTCTTGCTTCCTGAGCTTGGTCATCCATTTGTTTTAAAGCTTCAGATGTTACATCTGCTTGATACTGATTAAAAAATTGATTGTAGTTACTAGAGCTTGGATCGTATTGTTGTGTGGCTTGACCTAAACTAGCTAGCCCTGATGCGAATTGAGGATCATATTGTGCACCTGCTCCTGTTGGTAAACCAGTGTTAGGATCTATACCATAAAGATTAGATACTCCAGATATAGCTCCTGTTTGTAATGGTTTAAAACCTGCAATGCCTTGTTGATTAACTGCTGTAGGATTTTGTGTTAAATCATAAGCATTTTGTAATTGTCTTCTTCTAAAATCTTCTAAATAAGGTGCTTCTCTTTGTATTTGTGTATATTCTTCAGGCATTATCCTCTTCCAATTCCTTTAGATGATTCAGGATCTACTTTGTTCATAACTTTATACAAAGCGTTAGGGCCTCCTAATTTGTCTACTGCTTTTGCAGTGAAAACAAATTCACCATTACTTAACATAGCTGGAATCTTATCATCTTTTGGACCACCTGGTCCTTTTATATCTCCAAATTTTCTAGGAAAGTATTGAGCAATACCTGGATTGTCTCCTGCAGTCATACCACCGTCATTAAAATTACGAGGTTGTATGTCACCTCCTAAAGTACCTTTGATTCTTGTCATTTTATCAAAAGGATTGCCTCCCATATTTAATTTAGCTATTCCACCAGAGGCTCTGTTAATTATATTACCTTCACCATCTGTTTCATAATTTTTGTATGTATTGTTGACAGCGTCATAAAAATCATAAGCAACACCTGTTGAAGGATCTATTGCTGTTCCGCGAATATTGTCTTCTATTCTATTTGATCGTCCCCCGAATTGACCACCATATTTTTCATCAGTTGAACTTCTGTAAGCGTTCATATCTACGGGTGGGTCTATATCGTCTTCTAAAGCATTTTTGGTTATTAAACTAAGTATAGTAGGAAGAGCTGCTTTACCTAAATTACTTCCAGCGGCTGTGTTACCCATTTTTAATAGGTCCATAATACCACCACCTAAACTTTGAGCACCACCTAAAAGGCCACTGCCTTGTACAGCTGGAGTTGTATATCCAGCAGATCCTGTTGCTGCTTGTGCAAAATTGCCTAGTACATTATTATTACCTAATAAAGTTCCTAAACCAAAATTTCTAGTTGCGTCTGAGCCTAGTCCAAAAGCTTTGCCTCCAAAGCCTCCTGCACCGCCCATTAGCATAGCTTTTAATGGATCGTCTTTAGCAAGAGCACCAATACCCGCTCCTATAAATGGATTACCTGTTAAGGCACCAATAATAGGCGCAGCATCTCCTGCCATATTTCTTAATTTTCTAAATATTTTTTTAAACATAATATCCTTTGCAACTTATGACTTGTTTCGTGAGCAAGGAGGTTAGTCTTGTTTAAACCTTTTTTATGGTGTGAGTATAAGTGTTTTTATGCTATAGTGCAAATAGAAATTAGTCATGAAAATAGACATAAAGAAAGTACCGATGGTCCGTGTAACGTGGTTAGATGCTCGTGATACTGAAACAGGCTGGCTGTCAGCACAGGAAATAGTTAATGCTCCGTTGGCCGTGTGCCAAGAAGTGGGGTGGATGGTAGTAAAAAACCAAGAGAAAATAGTTATTATGCGTTCTTGGTGTATAGATAAAGACGACAACCATGGAGGTGGAGCTGTCGCCATTCCAAGAGGTTGGGTAACAAAGATAGAATATTTAGGAGTACAATATGCAGAAAGAAGTAAGAATTAATAGTTTATTTGGTGAAACTATTTACCACACGAATATAAAAAATAACCAAAAGATTAATAATAAAATTACACCTCACATTGAAAGCTTTGTCAAAGCTAGTCCGGGTAGCACGGCAGCTACTACAGATGTTAAAGGTAATACATTGTTTACAGATGTAGAAACAGCTAAGGATAATCTCCATATAGATAATAAATACAAAGATTTATTTAAAGAAATAACAAATCATGTGACTGATTTTTTAAAAACAAAAGGATATAATCAAGATAAATTTGATGCCCATATAACTAAAGCGTGGGCCACTTACACTATAAAAGATCAGCACATAGCTAGTCACAAACACACAGCTAGTCATTTTAGTATGGTGTATTATGTTCGTAATGATGAAATGGGTAACATACAATTTGAAAAAGAACTTGCAGCCCAGACTGGTTTGTTTATTCCTCCGACCCAGGATTATATAACTGATTGGAATCAGTTTAATTTTGCTAGCTATGTTATTCCTGTTAAGACAGGAGACTTTTTAATTTTTCCTAGTGGCTTACTTCATTACACACAGACTAACACTAAAGACATTCCAAGAATAAGTATTAGTGGAGATATCTTGCTTACTATGAAAGAAAATATTAAAACTGAGCACTGTATTCCTCACCCTTCGGGTTGGAAAACAATATAAAATAAAAGTCAAGCAAACAATTTTAAAAATATTCTTGATCTTTAAATGGTATCTGTTTAGATTAGCTCTTACCCAAAAAAATTAGAATTAGGAGATTTAACATGGAAATGTCAATGAAAGACGTATTAAAAGCTGTTGCTAATTTAGCAGATAAAGTAGGAAGATATCACGAAAGACTACTGGTTATTGAAAGAGAAAAAGAACGTTTAGAAAAAGATTTTCAAGAGCACTTATCGGGTTGTAAGTGTAAAGATTCTAATACCGATAAATAAATTATTCGTCTTCGTTTTTACCAAAAACATCAGGTAGTTTAACTACTTTAAGTAATACATTTGTTTGAATATCTTCTTTTATAGTAGGGGTGTTTGGATCTGCTACATCATTATCAGCGTGTAGCTCTGAGTCATATTCAATTCCTGTTTTTAAGTTTTTTACTTCCATATGTACTTCAGGATTAATAATAGGAACCTGTTCCCCGTTAATTGTTTCATATCCTACAATCTTGCTTTCTTGTACTTTTTTCATTTTATGTTATCTCCATTAAACTTATTAAAATAGTTGTGCTACTACCGGTAATATCTATCTTATCTTCTTGTTCTAATACAATAGGTTGAGTTAAAATCTCCTGTTCCGTTTCTGCAGCAAGAGAACCTAAAAATAAATTAATTGATAAATTTGTATTACTAGCATCAACCATCACTACTTTTGTAGTAATAGCAGATCCAGTAGGATTAGAAATTCTTATACTTTTAACTAAAGCGGTAGTGGGTAAAACAGGAGGAACTGCACCTGAATCAGCCGTAGGTACTGTATAAACAGAAACAAGCGATCCCGTACCTGTTTTAGAAAAACTTCTAAAGAAATCAGCCAAGAAACCACGTCCTTGCTGTTGTTTCGTCTTTAATTTCTTCTTGAAAACCAAAGTTTAATTGTTGTGTTATTTGTTCTAATAAACGAATTAAAATATCAAATTGTAGTGCTTGGTATTCAGGGGTTGCTTGAGGAAATCTAGTTGTTGTTATTTTAGCCATTATCTACCTCCATCGGGTTGCACATCTAATCGTAAAGTTCCGTATCTCCAATTGTCTCCTGCTTGATCACTTTCAACACGAATATTTGCTTGTCTACCTCTTCCACGTAAATCAAATTTTTCTGTTGTGGGTAAAATAGTTTGTAATGAAGTGGCAGAAGTAGTGGAACTTGGATAAGATTTAAAAGTTAGTTTCATGTCTACAGAACCAGTTAAGTTCTTAAAGTTTGGAATACCCCTTCCTATATGTAAAAAAGGTTGACCGTCTGCAATATCAAAATCTCCTGATTCAATAAAAGCAAAAATTCCGTTAACATTATCATCTGTCCCTGTTTCTTGTTGAAATAAACTACTAGCTCCTGGTGTAACACCTAAAGCCGCTGGAGTTGTTCCAGTAGCAGAAGTTACGTAATCAGTAGCATAAGGTTTACTATATACACCATAATCCTGCCAAGTAGTTCTAGCTAAACTTCCCGTGGACCAACAATTTTCTAAATAATTGTAAGTAACAAATCTATCTATTTGCACAGCATTATTTGATGTATAGAACCAAGTAACTTCGTTAAATTCTGAATTAACCGCTGCAAAAGTTTCAGGTTGATTTGTAATACTAAAATCTTCAAAGACATAGTCTTGAACCGAACAAGGCATTTTTGAAATAGCACCATCAAACTTATAAAAAGAATTTTGTGACATCCAAAAAGCAGTTCCATTAACATCTACAGCACAGTGTAGTGATACTGCTCCACAGTTTGCTCCAATTTGAGTTAAGTTAAATGTAAAAGGAGCTCCTACAAATTGTAGTGCATTTAAAGAAGTATCTGTCCAAACTAAAACAGAGTTACGTGAACGCACAGCTGTAACAATTTTAGATCCATCTTGGATACGAAAAGAACCTGCACTATTAGCGGCACTAGGAACCCAGTCAGTAAAACTTTCTTGAGAAGAGAATCTTAAAAATAAATCATCCTGGCTTGAACCTGAACCAATTAATGTTTCAGTTCCAAATAAAAATGTATGTCGATCAGGCATAGAAACTAAATTAAATCTTGAAACTGCAGGTGCAGTTGAAACAACAGCTGCGGCTGTTCCAGTTCCAGCAGAAGTGTCCCATCTAAAAGTCTTACCATTATTTACTGTTGCTAATAAATCTTCACCAAAATTATCAAAAGACCAGTTTCTGCCTTCTATGGTAACATTTGAACTTGATCTTGGTGTACCCCAGGCTTCTTTACCCCATTGATAAGTACCCCAACCATAACCATATTGAGACACTGCTGTACCTACAGCAATTTGATATACTGCCGTAACGTTACCACCAACTGATCCTGTAGCACTAGCCAGGGTAAGTGTCCCTGAAGAATTTTTGTAGGTAACAGTATAACTATTGTTATTTATAACAGTAGTTACTTCAAATTCTGCGTTCATTTCTAAATTGTTAACAACGTTAGTTGCTGATCCATTAGAAAATTTCACAAAATCCCCTACAGTAGCACCGTGACCATTATCTGTTACAGTAACTGTAGCACTATTGTTTACGGTTGCAAAAGGATTGGTTAAAGCTCCACTTGTTCTTCGAACAGGAGTCACATCATAAGCTAAACCTTCTGTGTACACATAAAGTTTTCTATCTGTTCCGATGGCCGTGTATCTAACTCCATCTAGGGAAGTCCATGCATGCATATCTCTTGCTACACCTATAAGAGTGTCGTTAATTAAATAAATCCAACCACCTATTTTTTCTGGTAAACCGTATCTAAATCTTACAAAATCAGAATCAGTCCAACGACCTGCTGCTCCATATTCTGTATCTTGTTTGTCAATTCCTGGTGCAAATGATATTTTTGTTAATGGCATTAAGTTGTCCTCAAAAATCTATAATTAACTTCACCAGCTCCACCTACAGATCCTGATGTTCCAGATCCATAATTTTCTGCACCACCTCCGGCTCCACCACCACCTCTAGTTCCTGCTGTTGCGGCTGTATTAACAAGTCCACCTACTCCAGCTGTTCCAGCTAATCCATTATAAGAAGCTGCTCCTACGCTACCATTAATTTGACAGTTATCGCCACCACAGTTTCCGTTGTTACCACCTGTAACTCCTGATCCATTAGAATTAAAAGTTCCAATAGGGCCTGAAGAAAAAGATGAGTCTGATTGAGTAAGTCCGTCTACGGTAGTAAAACTTGTTAAAGGGGTTGCTGTAATAGTTGCTGAACCACCTGTTCCTGCTGTGTTAGATCTCAAAGGTCCTTGCACACCACCACCTGATACAGAAGATGGACCGCCACCCGCTAATGAGAAAAAATCACCTGTTGTAGATCCTGATATAACTGTTGCTACTCCAGCTCCCGCTGTTCCGCTATAACTCCCTGTTCCAGCACTTCCTCCATTACCTGTTGTAATTGTTAAATTTTCACCACCAGTAACAGAAAATACTACATCCGAAACATAAGCTCCTGAGCCACCACCAGGTCCTGATGATTCACCACCCGCTTTATCGTAAGCAGTACCAACATAACCACCACCACCCGATCCTACACCATATTGAATATGAATAGCGTTAGCATTAGCTGGAACAGCTAATGTTCCTGTTGTTGTTTGAAAAGCTGTAGTATCAAATAAAGTAAAAGCTGTACGCCATGTACCACCATCTTTAATATAAACATTATTTATTGTTTTATTTGTAAATGAAGTTCCGTCTTGCACATAAACTTGTGCTCCTGCTTCTGAGCTTATTTCTCTCCATGTACCACTGTCTTTAACATAAATTGCCATGCATTTTTAACTGTACTTATACCAGATGTCTCCATCAGATCCACCACTAGGTGCTGAGGTACTTATTGTTCTTGTTCCGTTAGCGTTTGTTCCTGCTGTTGCAGAAATAAAAGCTTGGACATCACTACCAATAGCTAATCCTAAATTAGTTCTACTTGTTCCAGCATCAGCTACATCACTTAGATTGTTTGCTGTTTCTACAACACCCGTTAACTGAGTACCTGAAAAATTATATTTTAATTGTTGATATGTTGCCATCTTATTTCTCCATTAGTTTCCAACCATAGGTGCTACCTGAATAAACTAATGCAAAACTCGCTCCTTCGGTTGCTACTGTAAGATTTTGCACTGAACCATCAATTTTTAAACTGTTAGAGTCAACAGTTAAATTGTTATTATCAAAAGAATTTGCTACGTCTAAAAATCTAACTTCATCTCCTACAGTTGGGGATGCTGGTAGAGTTACGGTTACGGGTGCACTTGCTGTATTAATAAATAACTTATCACCTGGAAAAGCAGTTCGGGCAGAAGTAATTGTTGTCCAAGTTCCGCCTGTTGTTTCTAGATTAAACCAGTTTGTCCCGTCTGTTGCTAAAAAAGCTGTTGTGTCTGGTTGAATTGTAAATGTATTTCCTGAAGAACCTAGTCTACAAGTAATTGTGTATGTGGTATTTGAATTTTTTAAAAAATAAGTTTTTTGAGCTGAAATACCTGAAGCAAATTGAACAATAAAATTGGAACCTTGTCCTGAAAATATAATCGCTGCTTGTCTATTTTCATTACCTGATTGAGCTTGTGGGCCGTTTGCAATAGTAAGGGTATATGGAGAACTAGCTGCTGATAAGTTTTTAGAATAAACACCGGCTATTGATTGTTCAATTGATTGAGCAAAATTGTTGTTTGTCGTGGTTCCCCAAGCATTAGCCTGGTCGCCTACTCCTATTAATTCTATTTGTAATCTATCTGAATATGTTGACATTATTTACCTTATGCTGCATCTATCCATGTATTTGTAACAGAATCATCGACCTTAGTCCATGTATTTGTTGTACTGTCATCTACAAGTTGCCAAGCTGTAGTTGCCATTATACCTAAAGTTAACGACATTGGAAGTCCTTGTGGTATAACTACACTAGATGTAAGAATAACAGGGGTACCTAAACCACTAGAAATAGTATTACCTAAAGGTAATACGTTTGCTCCCGCTGTTACAATTTCAGCCCCTAGAGTTAATGTTAATGGTAATCCTGTAACTACGACTGTAGGATTTTGGATAGCCTCTACTACGACTGTTCCTGTTTCTGATTCAAGCTCTTGCCCTGCTACAATTGCTACTTTACTTACATTTACAGTAGATGTTCCGTTAACCACGGTCATTGGTTGACCTGTTACTTCAACAAAAGCCGACCCTGAAACTACCGCAGTTCCTAATACAAAATCCATATCAGGTTCTTCAGATGCATCAATAGATACCTGACCTCCTGCTGTTACAGCAAAAGTTCCTATTGTAGCATTTAGATCTTCACCCGTTACTTGGATAGCATTAGGTTGGCTTTTAATACTAACAGTTCCAACAGAACTAGATACTTGTTGACCGACAACTAAAATTTCAGCGGTATCTACATCACTTGAAAAAGGGGAGGCAGCAAAAGCATTAAAACCAAATAACATGTATGGCTATCCTTTAAGCAAGACTCCCACTTGAAGTAAATAAATGATAAGTATATCCACCTACTTCTGTAATAGTACCACCTGTAAAAACTGTACTACCAGAGTATCTAAATATTACAGCACCACCAGCACCTGTACCAGCAGTTCCACCACCTGTACCAGCACCACCACCAGCACCATAGTTTGTTGCTGTTGCGTTAGTACCTGTACCAGCACCACCAGTACTGTTAGCTCCGTTATAAGCACCTGAACCACCAGCACCAAAATATCCGTTGTAACCAAATTGTGAGAAGTTAGCGTAGTATAAACCAGCACCACCACCAGCAGTATTATATCCATGTGAGCCTGTAGCAGTTCCACCTGAACCACCAGCACCACCGCCACCGCCTCCACCATAACTTGAAGAATTACCACCACCTGAATTAGATTGAGGTGAACCTGAAGTACCACCACTTCTATTAGCAGTTCCAGCACCTCCAGCTTGATAAGTAGTTGAGTTACCTGAAAATACAAATTTTGAAAGACCACCAGCACCACCTGTGCCACCACTAGAACCACCTGAACTTCCTCCACTACCAACAGTAACAGTAGAGGTATCAGTAGATGGTGTCATATTTAAAGTACCTGTAACAATACCACCTCCGCCTCCGCCACCACCATTTGGATTTCCACCAACACCACTTTGACCAGCACCACCACCACCACCAGCACCGATTACTAAGTATTCGACACTAGCAATAACAATAACAGTTAAGCTAAATGCTCTGTCTGCTGTTTGTGTTTCAACGTCTGTTCCTCTAATAGTAAAATTGTAAGTTGTACTTGACCCTATAGAACTATTTTCTGTACCTGTAATTGCACCTGTAGAAGTATTTAAAGAATAACCACTTGGTAAAGCACCTGATAAAATACTATAAGTTACAGCACTATCTGAAGTTGCTGAAACTGCAAAAGAAGTGCTACCACCTTTTGCAACAGCACCAATAGAACCAGCAGTAGTTGACCATGTAACTACACCTGAAGCATTAAGTATTGCTGAACCACTTTGACCAGCAGTACCATTAGTGTTTTCTACTCTAATAAAATATGCTGCATCAGCTAGACTTCCTGAAGTAGCTGCAATAGTTGTTGAGTTTGTATAGCTAACAGTAGCTGCATTAGTTATAACACCACTTGAATTAATAAATTGTACTTGTGGGTTATCTGTAAATCCTGTTCCTGTAATTGTAATTGCTGTATCGGCACTATCAGGAATAGCTACTGGTGACACAGATGTTACAGTTGGTGCTGGAATAGAAGCATCAGTAAAAGATAACTGACCACTAGAATCAACACCCAAAACTTTATTATTTTGTGGAGCAGTTGTTGGTAAAGTTAATGTATAAGATTGTTGAGAAGCATGGGGTGGAGATTGTATACCAACTCCGTGAGAATTAATTTGACAATTTAATTGTATTTTACCAACAACACTACTTCCATTACCTTTAACTTCTACAAGACCAGAACCATTTGGTGCAAGTTTTAAATTTGCATTTGATGTTGTTATAATTTCTTCAACATCTAAAGTGCCTGCAATACCAATATTAGTTGCTAATTTTGAACTTGTTACTGTACCATCACTTGGTACTCCTAAATCCAAAACTGAACCCAGTATTAATATAAAATCTATAACATCACCTGTCACAAGATTTTGCGAAAATACAATCTGTGATGAACTAATTACAAAGCTAGTTCCAGCTTTCTGTACTACACCATTAAGTGAACAAATTACGTTAAAGTTAGATCCTGGAATTACATTAATTCCTGCAACTTGCATATTGTATGATGCTTGACCATTTACAACAGAAATTGCATCGCACATTTGAAAATTTCCTATTTCAGGTTGTCGTCCGATGTATGCCATTATGCGTTCTCCAAAATCTTAGTAGTTGTTACTGCATCATCTGCAAAAGCACTTACTGCTGATATCGAATTATTATTTAATTTAACTAAATACATTAGATTCCAAATGTCTCCTTAATTTCTTCTGTAGTCAAACCTAATGCTTCTAGTTTAGTTTTAGCACTAGCTATGTTGTTTACCTTGTCTGTAATTGCTTGATCATAAGCATTTTGTAAAACTGTTAATCCATTAGTACATTCTAGTTCTGTTGGTTTTGATTTAGTATTATCATGTATTATTAAATTTGCATAGATTTTATCTGTACTATCAGACCACCCAAACCATTGACCACCATGTAATTGAACTAAAAAATCTTCTATGTGTGTTGGTCTCATTCTATGTGTCTCCTAATTTAAGAAAAGTAAAACTATTATTATTTATAGTGCTACTACCTTGATAAGTAATATAATCTCCACCATTAGTAGCAAATTTAATTTTATGTGTAGAAACATCTGTAACATCAAATACAGCATTAGCAGTTATTACTTCTGGTCTATTACTACCTGATGAGCCAGTTGTTATTTTTGCTAGGTCTGCATAACTTGAATTGTCGGTTGTTCCTTTTATAAATAAAGAAACTCCTGAACTTGCACTCGTAGGTTCAAACCAAACTAAAGCTGTAACAAGATATATACCAGTTGAAGGAAAAGTAAAAACACCTGATGATTGTGTTATAGCACTTCCTACTCTTGAATAATTTGTATCATTTTCTTCTAAGTTAGCAGTTATATCTTCTGTTGCACCATTACTTGCATTTGCAAAACTTGAAGTAAATCTAAACTGACCAGCTACAGCAGTAATTATTAAACCACTAGCTAACTTTCCACTTGTTACAGCGTTGTCTGCAATCTTAGCAGTTGTTACAGCACTATCTAAAATTCCTAAATTTTTTATTTTATTAATAGCCATCTATTAACTCCCCTCTACTTCTTCCCAACCAGTTGTATTGTCTGATTGGTAATCTTCTTCATTCCATCTGTAACTGTTACCATCTGTAGGATAAGCAACTGGTGCTTCCCATTGACAAGTATCTTCATTTAATATCCATGATGGATAAGGTTTAGGTGCTATGAAAGCATCTCTAGCTTGGTCATATTTAAAACCAAT